>Ga0209092_10000335_pt1 | contig 45640 bp, 77 predicted proteins | sample FraStrMetagenome_FD_187446 | JGI IMG/M metagenome (GOLD analysis project Ga0209092, IMG submission 187446) | Marine eukaryotic phytoplankton communities from Arctic Ocean - Fram Strait ARC3M Metagenome (SPAdes) (version 2) | ecosystem: Environmental > Aquatic > Marine > Oceanic | place: Fram...
GATCAGTATCCAGATTTAGATGAATAAAAATAACACTAACTTTTCAGACAAATACATTAAAGGATGGCAAAAATGAGCGCGTTAGATGATCTTAAAAAAATGCTCCAAGAAGCGCAAGACCAGCAAAATATAATTATTAAAGAACAAATTGCAGGTCAGCCAAAACCAGACACAAGTGTTGTTCAAAAAACAACTAATTATTTAAATAGCTCAGGCAAGAATGACGGCTTACCGGCAGATCCTAAAAATATTGAGTCACAAAGATGGAATGATCCACTAACTAAACAAGTAACAGGTGATTTTGTTACAAAAAAAGAAATGAATGATAGTTATGGGTTATTCTTACAACGTATTCAGCAACAGATGTCAACCATGTCAGGCGGCGGTGAAGTTAAATTAAGAATGCTTGATGATGTTGATCGTTCTACTATTGCAGATGGGCTATTTTTAAAATATCAAGCATCAACGCGCAAGTTTGTTTTTTCTAGTCAAGAACATGAAGAATCCCAAGTTGGTGCGGTAGGTGTAACTTCTTCAACATACGAGTTAAACTCTGCAGATTCATATGTCGGTGTTAATTATGCTGGAGAAGTTACTATTACATTACCTTCGGTTGATGTCGCAAACGGAAGATTAGTGTATATCAAAGACGAAAGTGGTGCTGCAGAAACAAACCCGATTGCCGTACTAGGCACAGTAGATAATGATGCCGGTGGATTTACACTACAAATCAATAACGGTTCAGTCACATTAATTTATAGAGAAGGATGGAGAATAGTATGAGTCATTTATTTAATAACAACCAAGAAATTAAAAACGACGAAGGCAATCCGATCCCCGTTGTCGGCACTACAGCAAATCCTTGGGGTAGAACAGTATTAACTGTCGACGATGATACAGTTCAACACACTTCGCGCAATCGTCGTAAAGTTTCTACATATGAAATTACAGACTTTGCTACGTTTCCGTTTAGTAAAAATGAGAACGACTTTGATGAGCAAATTACTGGAACTGCATCTTCTACACACCAGCCGTACTTAGGAATGGTTCAACTATCCGTTGGAGGTAGTGCTAGCGATGAAGTTATTCGTCAAACAAGACGAGTTCAGAGGTACTTGCCAGGCCGTACTAATGAAACATCATTTGCTGTTATTTTGGATGGAGTTGCAGCAGGTGTTAGAACAAGAGTTGGTGTATTCGATGCATATAACGGTGCTTACTTTGAACACGATGGTACTGATTACTATTGCGTGATACGTAGAAACACAGCCGGTGGTGTCGTTGAAGAACGATTTGCTAGGGCAAATTGGTCTGATGATAAGCTAGATGGCACAGGCCCTAGTGGAATTACTATTGACTTTGATATGATACAAGTGATGGTAATTGAATATGAGTGGTATGGTGCTGGTCAAGTAGAGTGGAAGTTTGTTATCAACAATAACGCATTCTCTGTTCACAAAACAAATCATGCTAACTACCATGACCATACTTGGGCATCATATGGTTCATTCCCTATTAGGTATGAATTGACTAACGTCACTGGTGCTACTGGTACTCATACAATGCTTCAAGGATCACATTCATTCTTGACAGAAGGCACAACTACTCTATTGGGTAAGCAGTTGAGTATCTCAAGTCCAACCGCTGGTTATAATCTTGCTACTGCTGGAACATTTTATCCTGTCGTGGCGATCAGATTAAAAAGTACTGCGTTGAATTCGGTGGTTCTTCCAGATGAATACGCTGCGGGCCTATTAGACAAAACCGATATGTTTGTTAGAGTTATTGAAAGACCGACAACAGTAACTGGTGGAACGTGGATAAGTGCTGGAGCAGAATCGCCATTGGAGTATAATCTCACGGCAACAAGTTACACTGGTGGCACTATTGCAAGTACAAAGTTTATTTCTGAAAAACAAATGGGCGCTGCATTAGTATTTCCAGAAAGGTCAATTACTCAGATCGGTAGAAAAACTACTACAGTAATAGGAGATACATCAGAAGTATTCTTGATTGCTGCTGCAGCAACCGATGACGCTAAAGATGCCTGGGTTTCACTCGGTTGGATTGAAGTTCGATAAACAATAGTTTTAAATAACAAACATGTCAAAATGTCACATATTCCATAAGTGACTAACGGCTATATCAAATAAGTAACCCTTGTTTACCCATTTCCATAATAAATAATATTGTAGAAACAATAAAACATTTATTAGGAAAGGGAATTCCGTGTTACACATTAACAACATTTCATCACAGTCATCCATTCTCGCAGTTGCAGCCTACAAGGTTGTAATGTTCTTTGAAAATCGTTCAGCAGCAATTGCTAAATGGAAAGAACAGCGCGAAACATTTAAATCCCTCCACAAACTAACAGACAGAGAACTGAACGACATCGGCATTAGCCGTGGTGATATTCGTTCTATTGCTAATGATACTTGGGAAGATAATAATCTTCGTGATAGATCCCCAGTACGCATGAACCCTAACATGAGAGGTTTCGTATAATGGAATTAGCTAATACACAACACGTAAGCAACCCTTTAAAAACAATTTTAAAAGTATTAAGTAAAGCAATCGTAGCAACAGGAATGTTTCTATGGGCATTTGGTGAATCAGCAGGTCGAGCAAGAGCTGCTAGTGAGTTATACCGTCAAGGGTATGTAGAAGAAGCAAGAAGATTAATGTTGGAGAGTAAATAATGACTGGTGATATAGCAACAATGGGCGCGTTAATTGGCGCAGGGTTAGCAACGTTTGGTATGGGCGGTGCAGCCATTGCAGTAGGAATGATTGTAGGAAGTGTATTAAAAGTAATGCCAAAGAAACCAGATACAGGTACAATGTTTGTAGGTGTAGCATTTGCAGAGGCATTAGGTATCTTTGCATTCTTGGTAGCCCTATTATTAATGTTCGCAATATAATGGTCGGCGAACAACATATGGAAATATCAGCACAGGTAGTGCAGAAGTTAGGTTTCTATATGTTTGTAATTATGACTTCACTTATGGTAATATGTATAGCATTTGGATTTTATGCTGTTATTCAAAAATTCAACGAACCAAACTGGAAAGAAGTATGCATCGCAAAAGGCGGTGTACCAGTACAGTTAGAGAAATCATTCTTTGACTGTAAAAAGATGTAAGAAAGAGGAAACACAATGTTTACAAGATTTTTAAAACTAATGGAATATAGAAGTTACTGTATGAGTATTCAACAGTTAAGAGATATGGGCATGCACGACAAAGCCGATGAAATCTCAGAATTCAAACACAACATGTACAAAACAAGTTAGTATATAATAACTCTTAAAAAACTTATAAATAAAAGGTAGGCATTAAGTTGTCTGCCTTTTTTGATTCAACGGAGATATATTATGGGAAGAATACGTGATAGAGGTAATGACGGCGGAAATGTTTATAGATGGCAAACATTAGCTAACTTCGTTAACACTAATGGCTGGACAAAAGGCGCAGAGCTTGGTATCCACGATGGTGTTAATTTTAAATTCTTAATTAACAATTGTCCAAAATTACATATGATTGGCGTAGACTTATACGAGGCACAGCCAGATAACGGTGGACCAGAGAAATGGACACCCGGAGAACACGGACATGCTTGGGATCATATCAAATACTATAATGATTTACGAGAGTTTGAAGAATACAATCCAGACAGAGTTGATATTATAAAAGACTATACTACTGAAGCAGCCAAGACGGTTGACGACAAGAGTTTAGATTTTGTATTTGTCGATGCTGACCATGGATACGAAGGTTGCCTAAGAGATATTAAAGCTTGGGATAGTAAAGTAAGAGATGGCGGTATTATGTTTGGGCATGATATACATTTCCCTACTGTCAAACAAGCAGTGACAGAGTTTTATGGAGAGAACTCTTGGAACGTAGAAGACGATTTTATTTGGTGGGTACAGAAGTGAATATCCCAAAGAAATTAGGTCAGATATGGGTTGGCCCTCGTCCTGCACCACTTCAATGGATGCATACTTGGCGAGACAAACATCCTGAGTGGAACTATACAATATTTACTGATGAAATGTTGCGTTCTCGTAAATGGCATAATAGTCATTTGATTGAACACTATTATAATACAGGTAAGTTCCCAGGCGTATCAGATCTTATTAGATATGAATTGTTATATGAGCATGGTGGCTTTTGGCCTGAGGCTGATATGACTTGTTTAGAAAATACAGATGAGCTATTTACATCACCAGAAAATTACGCTTATTCTTGTTATGAGAACGAAAACCTATCTACACCAAATATTCAACCAATCATGGCATGTAATCCTGAGAATGTATTCGCCAAACATGTTATTGATACACTCCATAAATTAAAACCAACTGATTTGAAACCAGAACCTTTTAGATCCACGGGTAATCTATTTTTATCTAAGCACCACCCAAGCTTTAAACACATGATAACTATATGGCCAAGCCATTATTTTATTCCGTTGTTTTATATCGGTGGTGCAAAAAGATATGATGGACCTGATAAAGTTTATGCAGACCACAAATGGGGATCCACTGGTCATGCGAATAGTATAACATATGATAAGGGTATATAATGTACATATCTCACAAATATAAATTGATATTTTTAAGAACACCAAAAACAGCAAGCAGCAGCTTATCCGAGTTCTTTATTAAAAACATTCCAGATCCTGATGCGATTTATACGCCAGTTGAGGACTCTAATATTCCAGCAACATTAAGTAAAAACATAATTGATAAGTATAAGATACACTTTAAATATTACCATTTTACATTACAGGATTTAGTTGATAATCGTATTATAACACCAATGGCTGCTATTCAATATAAATCTATTGCAGTAGTAAGAGATCCTGTTGATAGACAAAAAAGCTTTTACTATTTTTATAAAAGATGGAAAAACAAAAATGTACCACCATCAGTAGAAGAATACAATTCTTGGACAACAAGAGGCTCATTTATTGGTGAACCAAACTCTGGTATATTACAATCTGATATATTAAAGTATAACGGCGAAATCCGTGGTGAGTATTGGCTGTATGAAAATATAAACAACGATCTTAGCGCGCTTATGAGTGAATTAAATATACAAGTAACACATATGTTACCTCAACATAAAAATGATTTCAGAAAGAACCGTGATAACGAAATTTCGTTTGATGATAAAGCAATAGATAATATATTAAAATACTTTGGTGATGATGTAACTTTGTATAATGAACTTGCTGAGGAAACATACGTATGAAGGCATATATTCTAAAAATCAATACAGAGCTATCAATGGAATACGCAAAGATTGCAGCTGACTCTTGTGATAAAGTTGGATTGCCTTGGGAATATCATTTAGGATATAGTAATCAAACAGGCAAGTCAGCATTCCGAGATTTAAATATACCTGGGTTGCCAACTGAACCTTATAAGCATATTGAAAACCCATATACTGCACACAAAGCTTTTTGTTGTACCGCTGGTCATTTCGCTATATGGAAAAGAATTGCTGAAGGTACTGATAACGTAGGGGTTGTACTTGAACACGACGCTATAATGCTACAGCCAATATCAATAGAAATACCAGAAAATACTATCGTGGTATTAGGATATAAAATAACCGATCCAAATAATTACGATCACGCTTCTGCTGGTCCTCCAACCGATTTAATTAGCATTGAAGGACATGAAGGTGCACACGCCTACGCTATGACTAAGCGAACTGCTCAATTTTTGATTAAAGAATTATCTGAACAAGGTATACGAAGTGCGGTTGATAATGATTATTTTATAGTGCGCCAGCGGAGAACAGCTATCCCATTGCATATAGCATCACCAACTCCTGCCCTTGGATGGCTTAGAGAGTCAACTATATGGGGTAAATCGGCACAAGTTAACTATCAATTCATACCCTCTTTTCAAAAATATTATAAATAGATTTAAATCTAATATATTAGGATCTAAAAAAATGGTTGACGAACCACAGCAAGACATTAATGACCCAAAGAATAACGATGAAGTCGAAGCCAAACCTAAATCAAAGCCAAAAGAAAAGGCTGCTGAAAAAGGTAAAGACGGCAAGCGTAAAATTAAGAATTTTAAAGGGTTTGATGCAGGAAAATATATCGATGTTGAGCCAGTATTAAATGAAATGGCATCAACCAAACCCGCTGTTATAACTTTTGGAAGAATGAACCCAATTACAGTTGGCCATGAAAAATTGGCTAATGCAGTTGCGAGTCAAGCCAAAAACAGTGGTGGTGTTGGTTATATTTACCTTTCACAATCACAAGATAAAAACAAAAATCCATTAAGCTATAATGATAAAATTAAATATGCTCAAAAGGCGTTTGGTAAAATCGTTATTAAATCAAAAGCAAGAACTATTATTGAAGTGATGGCTGAGTTGAGTGGTAAACATAAAGATGTCATAGTAGTTGTTGGATCTGACAGAGTAAAAGAATTTGATAGATTACTAAACAAATATAATAAATCATCAGCAGGTTATATATTTAATAATATTACAGTTGTATCAGCAGGGCAACGCGATCCTGACGCCGAAGGTGTTAAGGGAATGTCTGGAACTAAAATGCGTGGGTTTGCCATGGATAATGATGTTAAGAGTTTTGCAACCGGATTACCAAGTAAATTGAAAACAACCGCAGCTGCGATATTAGCCGACGTGCGAAAGGGAATGAACATGTCAGAAGATAACGATAACGAATTTGAAAACATTGAAGATTTTGTAGAGGATACGGCAGAGCTTGACGAAGTTCTAGATCGTATGCAGCGAAGAGCTATCGGTATTAGGATGCGTAAAAACAGATTTAAAATGAAACGTGGTAGAGAAAAAGCTGCTCGACGAACTGCAACCATGGAAATTCTAAAGAAACGGGCCCGCAAACAAGCAATAAGAAATCTTAAAGACCGTTTTGCAAAAAATAAACGATATGCTGATATGTCGTCTGGTGAAAAGATTGTAATTGATAAACGTGTTGCTAAATTCTCTAAACAAAGATTAGATGCAATGGCTCGAAAGCTATTACCAAAGGTTAAAGTTAAAGAGCGCGAACGTAAACTAGCCATGAATAAATCTAAGAACGAAAGTCTAAACCTACAATTTGAAAACTTTGTAGCAGAAGCTCATAACCCAAAACATGTAAGAATGGCAGTAGGCATTGCCGCTGATAAAAAATATGGTAATAACATGTCAGGCGCATCAAAGGCTATTAATAAAATTGCTAAGGGTTTATCTGACCACCCTCAAGTTGCTGCGGTACTTAAACGTAAAAACGAAGACTTAGAAGAGAACCATATTTGGGGACAACGTCAAGGTAAACGCCCTCATATGCTTTTAGATAGAAACGGTAAAACAAAATTTGATAAACGTTTCAAAATGTATAGACCAAAACTTGATGAAAGCATTAACGAGTTTGACATTATACATATTACAGATTTAATGGAATCAACAGAGTCGTATATCAAAGAAGATGCTGCTGATAAATCTCTGGCTAAAAAATCTGAGAAATCTGGTATGCCGCAAGGTGTTTTAAAACAAGTATATAACCGTGGCGTAGCTGCGTGGAAAACTGGTCATAGACCTGGAACTACACCAGAGCAATGGGGACATGCAAGAGTTAATTCTTTTATAACCAAATCTTCTGGTACATGGGGCAAAGCTGATAAAGACTTAGCTTCCAAAGTACGCAAAGAAGAAGTTGAACTTGAAGAAAATTATAAAATTACTAAAATGTATAATCCAACAACGAAAAAATCTCGTACAGCTGGGAAGAGTACAGCAACATTCGCTGTACATACACATGATCGTAAATACTTTAAAGAGTTTCCAAATCAAAAAGATGCTCAAAACCATATGAAATCTCTTGGTAAAAAAGAAGAAGCTGAACTTGATGAAATGGATTTCTCTATTAAATCAGTAAAGAAATCTGGATTATCAAATCTTAAAAAAGCAAACAACTTTGATAAATTAAAATCAGATATTGCTAAAATGAGAGACAAACTTAATAAAGATAAAGGTCTCAAAACTGAAGCAGAGATTAATGAGCTAGACAAGGATACGCTTGCTAACTATGCTAATAAAGCAGTTAAAGATAAAGAAGATGCAAAGTATTCTAAAGATAGCGCTCAAAATTCTAAAACAGCTAATTTTACTCGTAAAATGTTAAAAAGCGATAAGGAAAGCAAAGAATGAAAAAGTTTAAAGCATTCGTAAAGGCAGGTGCTGGTGACGTAGGCACTGACGAACTCGTTAAAACTCTTAAAGATGACACTCCAATGGCAGAAGCCTGTTGGGACTCACATAAACAAGTAGGTATGAAGAAAAAAGGAAACAAAATGGTTCCTAATTGCGTACCTAAAAACGAAGATGCCGAATACGATAACGAGTTTGGCGGTTAATGTGTTACGGTTTAAACAATATATGACTGAATATACTGTTAAGTCAATGGCAAAATACCATGAAATAACAGGCACAGAATTTATTAAGCCTAAGGTTAAAGTATTAAAGTTACCAACAAAAAACGTAACTGATAATGATTTAATATATGCTCAATTAATGTATGGTCACCTAGAAAGCTATCAGTATGCGGATCTTGCATTTCCGGGTTCTACCAGAAAGACTAATACGTGGTTTAGTAAATATTCTAAAATAGCCAAAATATATGGCGAAGAAAACGACGCAGGCGACCATTTATCTGTTATGAGAAAAGTTGTTGAAATGACTAGTCAACGTAGTAAAAACTATAAATTAAATGGTAGAGAATGGAAATCTAGTAAACAAGGTAAAGCTTGGGATGCATGGGAAACTGAGCAAAGAAAAATTTATCCGGAGCAATGGCGCGATGATTAGGTTTAAGGCGCATTTAAATGAAGCGGTGGATAGACCACCTAAATGGAAAAAAGATACTAGCGATGGCGAAGGTGGTGCTCAAATTATTGAATTCCCGAAGACTAAGGTTAAGTACAGGGTTTCAAAGTTCCTTGATACTGGTGACCGTCATAAAGGTGAATGGAATGTAGAAGGCTGGGATACGCGTCGTAAGGAATGGGTATGGGATGAAACTCTCGCTCCAAAGGCTTGGGCAAAAGAGCTTTGTATATACCGAGGTCAGTTTAAACACGATCAGTACGGATCACCAATTAAAAAACAACAAATTACAGATTATAGTAAAACATTTAAATTTGACGGGCATTACTAATGAAAAGTTTTAAACAATATATTTCCGAAGGTATTAGAATTAAGTATATTCGCGACAAGAATATGGGAGTGCTTAAGATGCAGGATACTAAACAAAAATCTTGGGTTGAACTCCGTGGTAAGCCAAACTTTGAAACAAAATACGATGCTAAAGATCCGCTACACAAAGCCATAACTGCATTACGCAAATCTGTTAATGTATCTGAGCTTATGAATGGCGAGCCCGTAGGTATTAATCCAAAACATCCTGACGCTAAAAAAGCGCTCGCAGCAATAAAGAAGCTAATGAAATGAAAAGATTTAAAACATACATAAATGAAATGTTTAACAAGGTTCATCCTACGCTTAAAAAAGAATTAGGAAGCCACGGTGATCACGCTATTGGAATGGCTGGATCAGATAAAGGTGTTGCAGTATCATTTGATAGACCTAAAGATTCTAATGCTTTAAAAAAGCAAATGTCTCAACACGGTTATAAAAATGTAACCAAAACAAAAAGTGGTTTAGCTGGTCATAATCATGTATATCATTTTAGCGAAAGTGTAAATGAAGAAACTGGAGACTTAAACGAAAGTGCACTAACCGCACTTAGAGTTGCGACGAAAGCCCATTCTGGTCAAACGCGAAAAAGCGGTGGTAAATATATTGAGCATCCAAAAGAAGTTGCTCGATTTGTAAAAAAGTTTAAGAAATCAAACAATCTTTCGGCATTAGTACAGGCGGCGTATTTACACGATACTATTGAAGATACTGACACTACATATGCAGATTTAGTTAAACAGTTTGGAGCTCTTGTGGCTGACATGGTTAAAGAATTAACTACTGATAAACAAGCATCCGATGCTATTGGTAAAGGCGAGTACATTGCTAATAAAATGGCTAAGATGTCAAGTTGGTCACTAGTTATTAAACTTGCTGATAGATTAGCAAACGTGCAGGATATTGATACACGACCAGCAGCTTTCCAGAAAAAATATGCTGCAGACACTACTCTAGCAATAAAGCGTTTAAGATCTGACAGATATTTAAGTAAAACTCATAATAAAATCATTTCAGATATTGAAAAGAAAATTAAGGAATACGTATAATGAAAAGTTTTAAAACACATATTAGTGAATTATATACTATCGGACATACGAGATCCTATGATGCTGGCGCCAATCGAGCAAAGCAAAATGTAAAACATGGTTCAACTGATCCAAAGGATAAAAGATTTGGTACTAAACTCGGTGGTCAAAAAGGTGAGCATGGGGGTGCAGCATATAAAACTCCGGAAGATGCTACTAAAGGCGCTAAGGCGTTAAAGAAAGAATTTCCGGGCAGAAAATACAGTGTATATAAAATGAAAGGTGATTTCGATAAAGACACTTATCATAGCAATAAAACTGGTATGAACCATGTAAAAAAAGATACTGAAATTACTCATAAAGTAGCTCATAATGTATCAGAAGAAAAAGATCCACGTTTAAAAAGAGCTGGCGTAGCCGGTTTTAATAAAGCTAAGGGGACTCCTTCGCATTCAACTAAAAGCCATATCGTTGTTGCTAAAGATGGTGATAAGGTAAAAACAATTCGTTTTGGTGAGCAAGGTGCTTCTACTGCAGGTGATCCTAAAAAAGGTGAGTCTGATAAGATGAAAGCAAAACGTAAATCATTTAAGGCACGCCACGGTAAAAACATTGCTAAGGGTAAAATGTCAGCTGCGTATTGGGCTGATAAGGTCAAATGGTAATTTTTTTATAAATAAAGTAAATATTAAAGGAATACAGAAATGAAAAGCTTTAAAAAACATTTTAATGAAACAAAAGACACACATTGTTCAGATGAATGCTGTGGCGCTGATGTTAAAGCTGAAGATTGCGATTGTTCTGCAGATTGCCCACATTGTAACTGCAATTCAGTTAAAGAAGCAGTGGAACCAGATTTAGATGAAGCTCTATTAGGTGAAGAAAGAGAATCTTATTATAGTTCTAAGAAGCATGCTTATAAGCCAAAGAGAAAAGAGTATGATCCACATAAAGTAGCAACTCAAGCGCATTTACAACACGCGCACGACTTCCATGATGTTGAAACTGATAAAGGATACGATCGTTACCAGACATCTCGTCAAACGGTGCCTCATCACAAAGCTCAAGTAGGACACTTACATAAAGCCATGAAGGCTAATGCTACAGGTGATAAAGCTGCTTTAAAAAAGCATATGCATGATTACCATCATGGCAATGAAAATCATAAAATTAACAAATCTGGTACTTATCCGCATGCACACCATTTGCCTCATCACGGCAGTTCCAATGTAAATGAAACATTTGATCCTAAACATCCAAAGGTTATGGCTGCTCGTAAAGCGGTCAAAAGTGGTACCTACAATGGTAATGTAGACCGAAATGGTAATGCTATTGTACACATTGACGGTAAACCTCACACAGTAACTAAAGGCGATCCTGCTGCAAAGAATGAAGCACTTGATGAAATAAGTATGGACACACTATCGAGCTACAAAGATAAAGCCAAGTATAGTAGAGACAAAGCTCAGAACTCAGCAGATGCTAACTATATGAGAGGCACAAAAGGTAGTGGTGGTAAAAACGATCCGGATATTAAAACGATGCAAAAACGTGATCGCGGTAAAGAATTATACTATAGTAATATAACTAATAAGCTAAGAAAACAATTAGCGGATAAAAAAGAAGACGTTCAACTTGATGAATTATCACCTGCAACTTTAAAAAGCTATAAGAAAAAGTCATTAAAACAATACAAGCAATCAGCTAATAAAAGAATGGCTGGTGGCGGAGATTATGGATCAGCGACAAAGGCAGCGCAAGACAAGCATCAAAAGAGATTTGATAAACGCCATAAAGGCATTGGTTCAGAAATTAAACGTACAACCGATGATGATATTCACTTAAAAGATCCAAAAGGTCTTGTAAGAAAAAATCCAAAAGCAAATTCTATGACAGGCAAACCAGCTCCTTATAAAAATAGAGCTGAAAGTTTAGATGTCGATACATACGAATCAATGAACGAAGCTATTATCGACATTATTAACGAAAATAATATTACTATAGAAGAACTAGAAAATATGACTGAAGAAGAACTTCAGGAATTATTACGTACTACTGGTAAAGTTATTGGTGGAACAGCAAAGGCTGCATATGGGCTTTCAAGGCTTGCAGGAAGAGGCATTAAAGCAGTAGGAAAAGCTGCGGTGATGAATAAACAAGGTAATGTTCGTGGCACGCAGGCGGCTAAAACCGACGCAGCAAAAGCTAAAAATGACAAACTTCAGTCTACATTAGACAGTATACGAGATAAAAGAAGAGATAATGTTAAACAGAAACTTGCTATAAGAACATCTAATAGATTGAAAAGACAAATAGACAGATCTAAGGCGAAGCTGAAACAAACTCAAAATAAACCAAAACCAAGTAATTAATAAACCTCATTAAGGAGAACTACAATGGGATCATGGGCAAAACTAGATAACGCGGCATCAGCACCAAAATGGCTGTCTGCAACTGCATCTAATCCAAACAAATCAAACGATAAAGATAACGCAGTTTTCGTTTCTGACGAAGAAGCAGCATTAGCATCTAACCGAGCAAAAGGTCTTACAGGACCGGGTTGGTGGTCATATCACACAGCTAACAGCCGTCACTTTGCGGAATGTTTAGTACCAATGAAGGGCGGAACATGTGCAAACGCTGATGTTGGTGACTTAGGTGTTAGTGGTACAGGCGACGATGCAGTAGCTGAAGATACATAAAACATTATGATATTAACAGAATCAACCTTTCTGTTATTTGCTTCGAAGTATTACGACAATCCAAATTGTACCGATACCGTCGAATTTTATGAGGACTTGAAGAGATTTCAGTATTTACGTAAACTATTTGGTAGATACAAACAAGATAATGATTTGAAAGAAAGGCTGATTCTGAATCACTTGATCGTTATATATAATATCTTTGGACCAGAAGCAACTAACATGCTTTTTATGAAACTACATGAATACCACGAATTTTTAAAACCATTTGTGGTATATTTAAACTTTATGCCTAGCGTCGTTTCTTACGACGAATATGTCATACATAAAGATAGTATAGAATCAGATAAATACATTAGCGAACTGCTAAAAGGAATATAAACATGGTTGTAGATCTATTTATGGTATACCAATTTATCCGTCGTCTAGCAACTCCATTTGAAAAGTGGGATGCATATAAAGAAGGCATTATTGATAAAGATGGTAAAGTACTAATTAAATCAAAAGATTTAAATACTAAAAAACAACGTGCCGCATGGCGTATCTTTGATCGTATGATTGCTAACCTGAAGAAATTACTCGCCAAAGTCCCAGGTGGTAGTTCAAAACTAGCATCATATGCAGCTGCTCTCTTTTTGATTAGAGAATATAAAGCATTTACTGATGAGGATATGTTTTTAAACGAAGATATTACTGATAACCAATTAGATGAATCAATGGTATTATTTTCTAGTAGATATAACTATTATAACACACTTGCAGAGAATGTCAATAGAAAAAATGAAGCTTTCGGCAGAGCAAGATTTAAACAGCAGTTAGCTAAACGCGGAATGGATGTTGATAAGATCCACAATCAAAACGTTAAAGATGCCGAAGCTGCAAAGAAAAGACGAGAAAGAGCATCATCTGATTTAAAATCATTTAGACAAAAGAATAACATTGATGCAAAACCAGAAATACAAGAAGAGCCAGTAAATAATGTTGGTGGCGGAAATATAGCTGGTATGGATGGCGGTCATATGTCTAAAGCAGGGCAAAAGAAATGGACGTCAGGTAATAAGAGTTCAAAAAAGAAAAGACTAAGAGATATTATGGGAGACAATAAATGATTACTTTAGAACAATTTAGTGCAATGATTCCTTCAAATAAAGAACCAGAGCTTTGGTATGAATCAGCGGTTCCAATGTTTGAAAAATATGAAATCAATACAAATAACCGCGTTGCTGGCTTTATGGCACAGTGCGCGCATGAGTCGTTAGACTTTACAAGATTAGTAGAAAACCTTAATTATTCAGAAAAGGCTTTGAACTCAGTGTTCGGCCGTTATTTTGGAAAAGGAAAACGTGATGCAAAAGAATATGCAAGAGACCAAGAAAAAATCGCAAACTATGTCTACCAAGATGAGTTTAGGTCCAAACGAGGAGCCTTGGGAAACGTTAATCCCGGCGATGGCTGGCTCTTTAGGGGTCGAGGTATCAAGCAGCTTACAGGCAGAAATAATTACACACAATTCGCAAATACGGTTGACTTAACGGCCGAGGAAGCTGCAGAGTATGTATCAACACCAACGGGTGCTATTGAGTCTGCATGTTGGTTTTGGGCTACAAACAAATTAGAAAAGTTTGCTGACAAGGGCGATAATAAAGGATTGACTAAAAAGATTAACGGTGGTACTATTGGTTTAGAAGACCGTAATCGTCGCTGGGATGAAGCGTTAGCAATCCTTGGCGGTAAAGCACCAGCCCCTAAGAAAACATCTACAAATGCAGTACGTACTCTACGTAAAGGTATGCAAGGTGATGATGTTAAAAAGATGCAAAAGGCTATTGGCGTAACAGCTGATGGTGATTTTGGATTTGGAACTCTTACTGCTGTTAAAAAATGGCAAAATGTAAATGGATTGGTTGCTGACGGTATCGTAGGACCATCTACACAATCCAAAATGTTTAAATAGATAAATAGAATATAATAATACTGAATTTAACAAAAAGGAGATAGCAATGTCTTTAGAAAAAATTATCAAAGAAGCGTTGGACAAAAATCCATTAGAAATGAAAGACGCATTCGCAGAAGAAATGCAAACTCGTATCGCTGCTGCTTTAGAAGAAAAATACAAATCAGCATTAGCTGAGGATCTTGAAGAAGCAAAAGACGACGATGATGAAGACAAAGATGAAGATGATGACGACGACGATGACGACGACGATGATGATTCTGACTCGGACGATGATAAAATCGGCGCTGACATGAAAAAACTAAACGCATCTTGTACAAAAACAGAAATGTACGGCAAGATGAAAGAAAAGTATGGCTGCGATAAAGCTAAATTTGAAGGCTTATACGCATCATATTGCTCAAAGTAATAGGGTGATAACATGGCGAAATTATATCTATTAATTATCGTATGCGGACTATTTGCAGGTATAGGATATGGCGCCAAACAGTATTATGATTGGTCTGAGGAAACAATAAGTGTTCTTCGGACCAATAATGTTAAACTGGTATCTGCAGCCGAAACATTACAAAATACCGTAGACACCATGGTTGCTGACGCACAACGTAACGAAACATTAAACCAAAATCTTACGAAACAATTAGCAGAGTCGCGTGAGTATTTAAATACATTGCGTAACAAGTTTGCTCGCATTGATTTAGATATGGAAGCTTTAACTGACCCTGTAGATTTAGAAGAAAGAGTACAGAATGCAGTTAACAGACTTATTGACGAAATCGCTAAAGATACTACTCCTCCTTCCGATGCTGATGATACTAACAGCGTGTCTGAGCCAGCCGGAACCGGTAGTAGTAACTCAGACTGAATATCAAAAACAAAACATTCCTATACAAGCAAGACCCCCACTTGTTGATTTTCCACCAATGGAATGGATGATTATTACTGAAGATAACCTTGATGAAAAAGTAAATGAACTCAAATCAAAATCAGGTAACTTCGTAGTGTTTGCCGTTAGTTCAAAAGGTTATGAAAACCTTGCTATTGGAATCGGTGAATTGCGCCGATATATAAATGAACAAAAAGCGATAATTGTTTACTATGAAGAGGCTTTGGCAGATAAATAATAGTGACAAATTATATTATTTCTAGTGTGATTAAATTATAATCATGGAGTTGGCCACTAGCCTCCGTTATCAAAAGGCACACACGATTGGAATAATATTTTGGCCACTGAGAAAAATTGGGAAACCGATATTCGCTTGATTCAGAGCGATATTAAACAAATTCAAAAGTTCTTTAACAAGGTTGAAACATCAATGGATGTTATGGTTGACCTTAGTAAGAATGTTGCTGTTCAGTCAGAAGTGATTGCTTTTACTAAAGAAAAGCTCGAAGAAATTGAAAGAACAGTTGACGAAACTAGGCGTAATGAAGATTTACGTTTACAAGTATTGAGCGATAGGTTAGAAGAGTACAGACGGTCGTCACGTGGAGACCATGAAAAACTTGCGCAGCACAACGCTGAAAAACGAGCTATGAGTAATAAAGAAATACTTGAAAAGCTTGAAGTAATGGAGCGTGGCTTGCATTCTCGTATAAACGAACAAACAAAAAAGATTTCAACATTAGAAAACTGGCGTTACTATATTATGGGTGTAAGTGGTGTTATTATGTTTTTCTTTGCAAAGTGGTCGTGGCCGGACATGTTTAGTTGACATACAATTAAATCTGTGATATACTAAATTAACCGTTGACATTATCTGCTTATATGTTATAATGGTTATATTCAATATGGAAAGTATATAATGGTAGATTTTGTTGATATTCAGTATGCGCAGATGTTATCTGGTAGACTCGATAATTTTAAAATACGTAACACAAATCCTTATAAAATTAATTTTCGGTGTCCTATTTGTGGTGACTCACAAAAGAGCCGATCTAAGGCCCGTGGATGGCTGTTGGAACGTGATAATAAGTTCTCCTACTATTGCCATAACTGCGGTGCTTCTCAGGGCTTCTCGTTCTTTCTAAAGGGCCAAGATCAGCAATTATACAATGATTATATTGCTGATAAGTTTGTAGGTAAAGCCAACAATACTATCAAGGATACCAAAGAAAAAGCTGTTGACGATAGTAAATTTAAAACAAAAGCGCCCGCATTTAATAAAACAAATCCCCTTTCCAAGATTAAAAAGATTAGTCAATTAAAGTTTGACCATCCAGTTAAACGTTATATTGAACAACGTAAAATACCTACGAGCCACCATTATCGTTTGTACTATGCTCCTAAGTTTAAAACATGGATCAACAGTATTATACCAGATAAATTTCCAAACTTTAAAAAAGATGAGCCACGTTTAATCATACCATTCCTTGATGAAAGTGGTAATTGCTTTGGTGTATCAGCTCGTGGATTTGATCCTGATGGAATTAGATATATAACTATATTGTTTGAAGAAAGGCCGAAGATTTTTGGTTTAGATAAAGTTGATTTCAGTCAGCCTTATTATATTGTTGAAGGTGCTATTGATAGTATGTTCCTTGAAAATGCTATTTCTATGAATGGTGCTGAAGGCAATGGTAACTCTGCTAGTGAAAATGCGATATACGTATTTGATGCAGAGCCACGTAATAAGGAAATTTGCGATCGCATGGAAAAAGTAATTAAAGCTGGTTATAAAGTTTGTATATGGCCAGAAAACGTTCCTGCGAAAGACATCAACGATATCTACATGAAAGGGTTTGATCCAGAAAAAATGATAGAAGAAAATATCTACCAAGGTTTGGTAGCTGAATTGAAATTTGCTAATTGGAGGAAATCGTGAACTTACTCAATTTAAAACCAGAATTAATAGAAAACATAATTAAAACACTTGAACCGTCGAAAGATAAAGAATGGCTTGAGCTACAGTTTAAAGAACAGCAAACAGGTGGCGCATGGAAAGCCCGCCTCCGAGAACAAGGATACGTAATATGAAAGCTAGACTAATTGCCTACTCACAGCCAGTAAAAGGTGAAGTTATTGGATTAGATGATGTACAAGATTTGATTGCGTATTGCGCAAGAGTGTCAAATCCGTCAAACCAGTTGAACCAAGAAACGGCGCCTAAGCTACTTAATTACTTGGCAAAACATTCTCATTGGTCTCCATTTGAAATGGCTAACGCTACATTGGAAATTGAAACAACTCGCGATATTGCACGTCAGATGCTACGTCACCGTTCATTTGCCTTCCAAGAGTTTAGTCAACGCTATGCTGATATTCGTGACTTAGATAATAAAATGGTTGTTCGTAAAGCTCGATTACAAGATCCAAAAAATCGCCAAAACAGTGTTATGACTGATGATGTAGCACTGCACATGGCTTGGGAAGTTCATCAACGTGGTGTATGGCAGGAAGCTATGAAATCATATGCATGGGCTATTGAAAATGGTATTGCAAAAGAACAGGCTCGTGCTATCTTACCTGAAGGTAATACACCAAGTCGTTTATATATGCAAGGTTCTATTCGTTCATGGATCCATTATATTGAATTACGTTCGTCTAATGGAACACAACAAGAACATATGGATATTGCTATCGCCTGCGCCGAAGCTATTACAAAAATCTTTCCGTCTATGGAAAATTTTATTGAAAAATAATGTTTCCAAAAATAATTTATTTTTATTGACATTTGCGTCAATATATGGTATAGTAAGTTATAAATACAGCTACCAGTTGACTCCAGCGGTCAATGAATATCCAATTAGAATAAGCAATGTAGTGCCCTTTGGGTACCACTTTGTTTACACACATTAACATATAAAGAGGCGCCAAGGATGTTAGAAAATACCCAACCAATTTCCAATGTAATAGAATTACCTAGACTAGTTAGTTATGTAACTAAAAGGAACGGAACCACGAAGGATTTCGACAAAGATAAAATTACGTTTGCAGTAGATAAAGCAATGAAAGGTATTGGAATCAGAAGTAAAAACTTATCAAGTGAAATTACTTCAGAGGTAGTTGAAGCTATCAACAATGAATCAACTGATGTTATCGTAGACGTTGATACTATTCACAAGACAGTTGAAAATGTTATTATGGATATGGGATTACACGATTTGGCGCGTGAATATATCTTGTTTCGTTATAACAATAAACCTGACATTTTTCGTAAACGTGCAGCGTTAAAGCCATATGAGTACCCACAATTAGTTGAATACACTGATGCTATTCGACATTCATATTGGGTACATACAGAGTTCAATTACTCTTCAGATATCCAAGATATGAAAGTTAAAATGTCAGAACCAGAAGTTGAAATCGTAAAGAAAGCTATGTTGGCTATTTCTCAGATTGAGGTCGCGGTTAAAACATTTTGGGCAAAGATTGGCGATCGTTTCCCTAAGCCAGAAGTAGCAGCAGTAGGAATTACATTTGGCGAATCAGAAGTACGTCATGCTGATGCGTATTCAAATCTAATTGAAATAATGGGTCTTAACGAAGAGTTTGAAAAGGTAGTTGAAGTACCGGCTATGAAAAAGCGTATTGCTTACCTTGAGCAATCAATTGGTGCCCCAGCAGATGATAAAGACTATTTCCACAAAATTATTCTATTCTCTATGTTTGTGGAAAACGTTTCATTGTTTAGCCAATTCCTTATTATGATGGCTTTCAATAAACATAAGAATGTACTCAAAGGTATTTCAAACGCCGTTGAAGCTACATCAAAAGAAGAAGATATTCACGCTCGTTTTGGTTTTGAACTAGTGAATATTATTAGAGAAGAAAACCCGGATTGGTTCGACAAAGACAGTAACGCAGAAGTTAATCGTCTATGTCGCGACGCATTCAAAGCAGAGTCTGCAATCGTTGATTGGATTTATGGCGACCACGATTTAGACTTTTTACCAAAAGCAACAGTGAAAGAATTCCTAAAGCATCGTTTCAATCAATCGTTGAAAGCTATTGATATGAAGCCTTTATATGAGGTAGACGAAGAGGCGGTCGCAAGTACTGACTGGTTTGTAGAAGAAATCCTGAGTACCAAAAATGTTGACTTTTTCGTCAAGCGTTCAACCGCTTATTCAAAGAAAACCAAGGCCTTCACCGAGGATGACCTTTTTTAGAAAGATATATTATGAGAAAATACAAAAAATTCTATTGGCTAAATGATGACTCCAAGACATTCTTGTCACGAGGTTATCTAGCAGAAAAAGAAAAGCCACAAGACAGAATACGTTTTATTGCTGATAAAGCTGAATGGTATTTAAAGGACATGGCAAAGACAAAAACAGGTAAAGCCAACTACGATGGCTTTGCTGATAAATTTTATGACTATATGAGTCGTGGATTTTATTCATTAGCATCACCTATTTGGGCTAACTATGGTAAAGAACGAGGTTTACCAGTATCATGTTTTGGTTCGTACATTGATGATAGTATGCAAGCCATTTTGTTTGGTCATGCCGAAAATGGTATGTTAATGAAAAACGGTGGTGGTACATCAGGTTACTTTGGTGCAATCAGGCATCGTGGTGCTGGTATCAGAGACTCAGGTGAGTCTTCAGGTTCAGTACACTTCATGCAGATGTATGATACATTGGCGTCAGTTGTATCTCAAGGTTCAGTACGTCGTGGTTTCTTTGCTGCATACCAAGATATTGAACATCCAGATGCTGATGAGTTTTTAGATATTGGTACAGAAGGTAATCCTATACAAGGGTTGACAACTGGTATCAATGTTAGTAATAAATTCATTGATGAAATGAAAGCTGGAGATCCTGATAAGCGTAGACTATGGGCAAAGGTACTACAACGTCGTTCTGAAATTGGTTTCCCTTATATTCTGTTTTCAGATAACGTAAACGATGGTCGACCACAAGTATATAAAGATAAGGATATGAGAGTACACGCTTCAAATATGTGTGCTGAAATTGCATTACCATCTTCACATGAAGAAACATTCACATGCGTATTATCATCGCTTAATGTTTTACATTGGGACGAGATTAAAGACACAGATGCAATTGAAACATTGACTATGTTCCTTGACACAGTATGTGAAGAATTTGTTCGTAAAACAGCTGGTCAAATCTACATGAAACGTGCGCGTGATTTTGCTATGAAACACCGTGCTCTTGGCGCTGGTATTTTAGGATGGCATTCTCATTTACAATCTAAAATGATTTCATTTGAGTCAAAAGAAGCTGCTCAGTTAAACCTCGAAATTGCTAAAACAATGCAGGAAAAATCATACGAGGCTTCTCGTCAGATGGCCAAAACATTAGGTGAACCAGAATTACTTGAAGGTTATGGAATGCGTAATACTACAACGATGGCTATTGCTCCTACCAAATCATCAAGCTTTATTCTTGGCCAAGTATCTCAATCTATTGAACCAGAATTTTCCAACGCTTATGTTAAAGATTTAGCTAAAATGAAAGTTACTATTCGTAATCCATATTTAAAAGAATTATTAATAGCAAAAGAAAAAGATACACCAGACGTATGGGAGTCAATCAAAAATAGAGATGGCTCAGTTCAACACCTTGAGTTCTTAACTGAAGAAGAACGTTCAGTATTTAAAACATTCTCAGAAATTAGTCCAAATACTATTATTGACCAAGCTGCTATTCGACAAGAATACATTGACCAATCTCAAAGTTTAAACCTGATGCTTGACCCAGATATGACAGTTAAAGATATTAACGCACTATATCTATATGCAAATGAGATGGGTGTGAAAAGTTTATATTACGCTTACTCAATGTCAGCAGCTCAATCGTTAACTCGTAAACGCGTTTCTATGGGCGCAGATTGCGCGGCATGTGAAGCTTAAATTATGAACTATTTGAAATATTTTGAAAATACAGTTAAAGAATTTAAAGCCGATGGCAGATACAGAGTCTTTAACGATATACTTAGAGAGCGAGGGGTTTTCCCTCGCTCAATCTGGTACGGTAAGTATGGGCCAAAAAATATAGTAAATTGGTGCTCAAACGACTACTTAGGTATGGGACAAAACCAATATGTTATAGATGCTATGCATACAGCTCTAGATCAAACTGGTGCTGGCTCAGGAGGTACTCGCAATATTGGCGGTACATCACATTACCACGTTACACTAGAACGCACTTTGTCTAAACTCCACAATACAGAAGCAGCTCTGGTATTTACTAGCGCGTATGTTGCGAATGAATGGTCACTTATTGCTTTATCTAAAATTATACCAGACTTATGTTTTATTTCTGACAGTAAAAACCATGCCTCAATTATTATGGGTATGGTAAACAGCAGAGCAGAAAAACTAATATTTGAACATAATGATATGGCTGATTTAGAGAAGAAACTTAAACTGGCTATCAAACGTAAACTTAATCCTGTAATTGTATTTGAGTCAATATATTCAATGGATGGAGATGTATCACCTATAAAATCTATAATTGATCTGGCGTATAAATATAAGGCAATGACTTATATAGATGAAGTTCATGCAGTAGGTCTTTATGGTAAAACCGGCGCTGGGTACTGTGAAGAGCTAAACTTATATTCTGATAGTATCGACATCATCAACGGTACATTAGGCAAAGCATACGGCGTCCAAGGAGGTTACATTGCAGGTAATCAAACAATTATTGACGCTATTAGATCGACTGCCAGTGGCTTCATATTCACTACCAGTATGTCACCAGTCATATGTGCTGGGGCTCTCGCCAGTATAAATTATCTAAAGGATCACAATTCCCTTAGAGAAAAACATCAAGAACGTGTTGCCAAACTCAAAGGCATGCTTATTGATGCAGGAATAAACATTCATCCGAACGCTTGTACTCACATTCTACCAGTGATGGTCAATGATGCGTTTAAATGCAAAGAAGCTTCGGATAGATTGATAAACGAATTCGGTATATACATACAACCGATTAATTCTCCAACAGTGGAGCAAGGTACAGAGCGATTACGTATCGCACCTACTCCATACCATACCGATATAATGATGGTAGAATTAGTCGAAGCTCTGAAAGAAGTATTAAAATGAATCAATTAGAAAATGCTTTTTTCAGCAAAAAGGAAAATATTATGGTTAAGATTAAAAAAGCCTTTTGGTTTGTACTAGGCATCCTCTTGGTAGGCGTTGCCTATCTTGGTGTAATACTGCCCGGACTACCATGGAGTACACCTATTTTAGGGGCAACGTTTTGCTTTGCCAAGTCCTCCGACCGTTTACACAACTGGATTATGAACCATCCGAGGTTTGGTCCGTTTGTTAAAAACTGGTCAAAACTAAGAGTTTACCCTCAAAAAGCAAAATACTTAATGGTTGCAGTAATGTCAACATCATTAGGATTTATGTTCTTTGGAACAGGAAATGTAAAAGCAACATTATACATGTTTATTACATTCGCATTAATCGTTATTTGGGCATGGCGTTACCCAGGTAGTAAAGCGGAAGCAGAACGTCGACTTGAAGCTGGTGAAAAAATTGGCTGGTTAAAGAACAAGGAAAAGAAATGAAAACACTTACAAGTACTATTATCGCATCACTTATGGCATCAGGTGCCATGGCTGGTGGACACGATCAAACAGAAGCAAAAGACGGTCCTTTTATTAATGGTACATTTGAAATCTACATTGACGATACGAATACGGAAGGTCATGTTGATACACGATTTGAAGCAGTAGGCGGATATGAAACAGAACTTGAGCACCCATTCGCGGATTGGGCTGGATTTTCTGCTAAGTTTGATACTAACTATGCATTAGATCGTACATTAGATAATACAATTACTGAGAAACAAATGGGTCTTGGTATTGGTGGTGCGAGATTGTATATTGGTGAAACAGACGTACAACGTTTAGGTTTTGCTAAGACATCAAAAATTGGTGCACCAGTTATTATTACGAAAAAGAACTCGCGTATTGACCACCAAGAAAAGATTGCTCTTACATTTGGTGGATGGGGATATAACGATGAGTTTGCATTCAACAGTTATCGTTTACAAAGAGATATGCCATACGCTGGTGTAGTCGCTTGGGATCCAGAAACAAAAGCAATGTATTACGGTGTAACAGCTCGTGCAAAAATTGTTGACGTATCATATATGCAAATTGATACACAAGACGGTGAAACGCAAAAAGGTATGTCAATCGGTACATCTTTACATCGAATGGGTATTCCAATCGGTCTAGGATATGAGCAATGGGAAGATAAAGAAAATACTCGTAAAGATTATGGTATTATGTATAACTATAGTAAAGAATTAATGTTTACTGCGCATAATGTAACGGATGATGATTTAGGATTTACATATAACTATATCGCAGCTATCCATACAAAAGGTCCAGTTGAACTAGGTCTTTATTACCATAATGATAAAGTACAAGTAAATCCATGGACTCGCCAAACATCGAACATTGAAGATAGTGTAAAGGCAACAATTAAATATAAATTTTAATTATAAATAAACTTAACAAGCCTCTCAGTTCGCTGGGAGGCTCTTACACTATGATTTTGATGAAGGAGATATTATGTCAAAAAGAATTCTGATTACCGGCGGTGGTGGTTTTATCGCGCACCACTTAATTAACCAAGTACTTAAACAAACCGACTGGGAAATTATTACAGTTGACCGTTTGGATTATAGCGGTAATTTAAACAGATTACATGATCTCTTACAAGAACGTACTGCAGAAGAACGCAAACGTCTTCGTACAATTTTCCACGATTTAAAAGCTGAATTTAATCCAATGCTCGTTGCAGATATTGGACCAATTGATATTGTAGCTCACTTGGCTGCAGGTTCACACGTAGATCGTTCTATTGATTTTCCAATGGAATTTGTTATGGATAATGTTGTTGGTACATGTAACATTTTAGAGTTTGCCCGTAAACAAGAAAACCTTGAACGCTTCCTATATTTCTCAACTGATGAAGTATTTGGACCAGCGCCAGAAGGTGTTAACTATGATGAATACGATCGCTATAATTCAACTAATCCGTACTCGGCTTCAAAGGCTGGTGCTGAAGAACTTTGTGTAGCCTATCAAAACTCTTATGATATGCCAATTTATATTACACATACTATGAATGTATTTGGCGAAAGACAGCATCCCGAGAAATTTATTCCTATGACTATTCGTAATGTACGAGATGGTGGTAAGGTAACAATCCATAGTGATGCGTCAAAAACAATCCCAGGATCTCGTCATTATATCCATGCCGAAGATGTGGCAGATGCAACACTGTTTCTATTAGAACACGAAGGTACATTAAACATTACCAACAACGCTGGCGTTAAATGTCCAAAGTTTAATATCTGTGGTGCAACTGAATTGAATAACCTAGAGTTAGCTCAAATGATTGCTGATGCTCAAGGTAAGCCACTTAATTATGAGTTTATGGATTTCCATAGTTCTCGACCTGGGCATGATTTACGATATGCTTTAAGTGGTAATAGAATGAAAGAAATGGGATGGGAACCAAAGCCAGTACAAGAACGTATTGCTGAGGTAGTTAATTGGACATTAGACAACAGAAGGTGGTTAGACATATGAGTTTCGTACAATTTATAGAAGGCGAATATAATAACGCCAAGAATACATTTTCCGATATTAACGAGCATCTTGAGTTGCTATTTAATTTAGGAATGGAATGTGAACATATTACAGAGATGGGAGTGCGTGATGGTCAAAGTACCAAAGCATTCCTTAATACCAATGCAGCTTTGAGATCATATGATATTGAATTGAACTGGGAAGTAAGTGAGTTATTTAAACGAGCTAAAACCGTAGGTAAAGATGTTGTATACGAAAAGGCAAACGTACTAAATATTGATATAGAACAAACTGATTTACTCTTTATTGATACATGGCACTCTGGTTCACAATTAAAACGTGAGCTAGCAATGCATGGTAATAAAGCAAATAAGTTCCTTGTTTTCCATGATACTCAAACATATGGCTGCAGAGATGAAAAAGAAAACTGGAGAGATTTCGCTGATAAACGACCAATGCCTAATGAAGGTTTAATTGGACCAATCGTTAACTTTGTTATTAACAATCCTGAGTGGAGATTTAAAGAATTCCGAACTAATAATAACGGACTTACTGTACTTGAGAGGACCAAGTAATGATTGTTGATTGCTTTCCATTTTTTGCTCCTACTGGAGTTGAACTCTTAAAACTTAGGGTTAATCTTTTAAAAGATGTAGTGGATAAGTTTATTATTGTTGAGTCTAATAAAACACACAGCGGTAAACCAGTTGAACGTAAATTTTTAGAGATTGCACGTCAACAAGGTTTGCCAATGGAAAGGATCCATTATGTTGAACATGACATCGCTGAACAAGAAGACTTAGAAATATTAAAAGTTGATAGAATTAATGCTGGAGCAAATAGAGATAGTGAAAACTCTTTATATGCTAGAGTACGTGAACGTCTACAAAAAGATGCTGTCATGCAAGCAATGGATAACTTTAATGACGATGATGTATTCATATATGGTGATGCAGATGAAATCATTAAACCAGAGAATGTTAAATGGGTTGCTCAGATGTGTAGAGGTAATCCTGAAATTATTCTTAAAATACCATTGGCGTATTTACAAGGGCGCGCAGATTTAAGAGCATTTAATACTGATGGCAGCCATGTAGTTTGGTGGAAAGCCATGTTCTTTGCAACTAAAAAACAAATTATGGAAACATCTGTAAATAGAATACGATGTGGCGCCATGCATTACCCTGTTCGATGGCCGACACACCAAAATAAAATCATTCAGGATATGGGTTGGCACTTTGCATGGATGGGTGGAGCTGAAACTCGTAAAGTTAAAGCCGACTCTTTTGCACATGCCTATGACTCATTTAAATGGATGGAAGATATTAGAGGTTATAGTGAATATTCCAAACTTGACGAGAGTTTAATGGAAGAGGGACCAGCGCCAGACGGAAATAATACTCATATCTTAAAAAGATTTCCAATTAATAAATTACCAGAGTTAGCACTTAACGATCCTGAGATTAGAGAATTCCTATTACCTACAACCAAATTAGATAAAGACTTTCAATTTAATAAGTGTAATTGCTTTTGGTGTCAAAAGCTTAAGTTCCCGTTAATGTATAACCTTGATGGTAAACAAAATTGGTTTGAAATACCAAGAAGTTGTAGTGTAACCGTTAAAGAAACATTCCCAGATCGTAAACAAGTGTTTAGAGATACTGACGAATATGATGATGCAAGAGGTAGACCACTTGTTGTTTACTCAGATCCTGTTGAAAGGTTCGTTTCGTGTATTAATGCTTATGTTACTGAAAAGCAAAGGTATTACCATTATGGTGAAGATATATTTGCTACATTTGGTGTTGAACTGAGTAAATGTACTAAACAGGAAAAGATTGATTACTTCTTTGCAAATTTACATAAAATTGGTTCAGCACATCAATTACACCATTTCCATCCACAAGCATTGTTTATTGATATAGATAAATTTGTTGGATTTACAGTAATTAAAAAACATGATGTATGCAGCCATTTTGGAATAACACATAAGCTAAATCAAACTAAAAAAGAAATAACTGAAAAAGATTTTAGTAAAGAGCAAATCGAGTTTATTAAAAACGTTTATAAAGTAGACTATGACTTTTACGAGAAGTACGGCAATGAAGGTCCATAAAGGTGCGGCAAGTATAGACATTCTTAGATTAGAGATTAAAGAACTAAACAAAGATATAAATGCATGTTATAATGAAATGGATACATTACGAAATCAAAATATGATGCTACTCGAAGTATTAACAGATCTGACTGGTGACGAAAGTTATTGGTCAGATCAAGCCAAAGCATCAGGTTTAGTTTTTAAACTAACAAACGTTTTAACTCAAATAAAAAGTAACTTTGGCCATAATTAGCTATTGACATTTAGTATAGAATCGGTTATATTAGAATCAACAAATATAACATTGAGGCTAAATTATGAAAATTAAAACGGCAATTTGCGCACTTCTTATCAATACGACTGCCTTCGGCGGGTTCATTTATACGGGCTCCAAACTGAACGCTCAGGACCTCCAAGATACATTAATTGAGTTTCACTCAAAAGAGCTCGAGTGTATGGCTCTAAACATCTATTACGAGACCAGAGCAGCCTCTCTGATTGATGCAATATCAGTATCTGATGTGGTATTAAATCGTGTTGAAAGTTCGCGTTATCCTTCAACTGTTTGTGATGTAGTACATGACGGTTATAAGCCTGGTCGTAAGACATGTCAGTTCTCTTGGTATTGCGATGGCAAATCAGATGTACCACAAGATGATGAATCTTGGGAAAAGTCACGTAAACATGCTCGTGATATGTATGTACATAGAGAACATCGTGGCATTACAGAAAGCGCAACACATTATCATGCTACATACGTATCCCCTTATTGGGCACCGTCTATGCATAGAGTAGCACGTATGGGTTCACACATCTTTTATAGAGAAGACTAATATGGTACAGATTAAAGCATATTGGAAGGACAAAAAAGTTAATAAATACTTCGCATGCAGTATTGATGCGCAAGAATATCGAGAATGGCTTGATGCAAGATATGCTAAAGTCATTTGGATAAATCATTAAGGAGACTTAAATGTCAGATGAACGTTATGTAGTAACGACCGTCATTTCAACACACAGAATGCGTTATGCTATTCCTGTCAGTGCACTAGAAAAAGATGGTGAGTTGCCAACAATCCCAGAAGCTATTGAATGGACGAACGACTCAGTAACTATGGAAGAAGTAAAAGAATTTTCTCAGCATTGGATGGGCGAGAATATCGTTGATACATTTGTGTTAGATGAAGAACGTGTTATTCAATTATTTGATAGAGATAATCCTCATGTAGCTAATATGACTAAAGAAGAAAAACTTAAACAAATCCATAATTGGAAAGAAAAAACAAAATGAACATCGTAATATGCGGACACGGTTTTGTTGGTAAGGCTCACGGATTAGTATTATCATCAAACCACGATATTAAAGTATGGGATCCAAATTTAGGATATAAAGATAAATCAGTATTTAAAAATGCTGATGCTGTTATCATTGCAGTGGCAACACCAGAAGGTGAAGATGGTGAATGCAATATGAGAAATGTATATGATTGCGCAGAATTATGCGATAAAGAAACTCCTGTGTTAATAAAATCAACCATAAGCCTCGAAGGTTGGAGATTACTAAAGGTCCGACCTAATGCTGACAAATTAACTTTTTCACCAGAGTATTTACGGGCAGCCCATGCATTTGAAGATTTTAAAAGCCATACATCAATTTCTATAGGTGGTGGTGATACTAGCTTTTGGATTGATATATTGTCAAATTCGTTAGGTGTACGTGTTGATATTAAAGATCCTGAGGTTTTAATTTTAACTAAATGTTTTCGTAATGCATTCTTAGCAACAAAGGTAGCTTTCTTTAATCAAATATATGATATGGCAAAAAGAGCAGATGTTGATCCTGCTGAAGTATTAATGAATGTAAGCGATGATCCTCGTATTGGTAAAAGCCATACATATGTTAATGAAGACGACCGTGGCTTTGGTGGACATTGTTTTCCTAAAGATACGAGTGCTATTGTACATAGTGCAAATAAATCAGGCTATGATTTGAGTTTAATAAATGAAGCAGTTAGATATAATAAAGGAATACGTGAATGAGTAAAATAGAATATAATGATGTCTGCCAAATGACTAGTACCCTTACAGATGTATCAGTTGAGGTTGAGGCAGATAACATGAAGCCTGGAATTTCCTTTGAAGCTTGGGTAGCAAATCAACGAATTAAGTTGCGTTGGAATGGTAAGATATATGTTGGCAGAGTAGCCAATATGGAATTTACATCCATGGGCCCTAAAGAATTATGATTGTTGGTTTTACAGCATCTGCATTTGATTTGCTCCATGCAGGTCATGTTCAAATGTTGCGCGAAGCAAAAAGCCAATGTGACTATTTGATATGTGGATTGCAAACAGATCCAAGCTTAGATAGAAAAGAAAAGAATAAACCAATCCAAACTGTAGTTGAGCGATATACGCAGCTTAAGGCATTATCATATGTTGATGAAATTATTCCATATAACACTGAGGAAGACTTAAAAGACTTGTTGACATTATATGCAATTGATGTTAGAATATTAGGAGTGGAATATAAAACTCAAGAGTTTACTGGTAAGGATATATGCCAAAAGCGTGGCATTGATTTATATTTTAATAAAAGGGATCACCGGTTCAGTACGAGTGATCTAAGAAAGAGAGTTTGTAATGACTGAAGGACCATTTAAAAGCGCATTTGAATCAGACGTTGATGGCGTTATTCGTAGAGAAATTGTAACATATCGTATGAAAGGTGATGTAATGATTAAAGAAACAGCAACACGAGATTATTATAAATCTGGTGATTACCATGATAGTGTTTCAACTCAACCATTGGTGTCGCGATGATAGAAGCACGTATACCATATGATGTAAATAAAGTTATGCAAGAAGACTTAAAACTAATTGATGTTATACAAGTATTGGCTAACGAGGAAACAAATCCTATTGCTAAAAAGACATTGCGAAAAGTAATTAGTAGGCTTATTAATTTAACCAGTAAAGCACATACTCGTGGTCATTGGACTGGAAGTGAGTAAATTAGCTATTGACATTCCTTGTATTTTTGTTTATAATAGAATCAGTAAACAAAGGAATACATGATGGTAAGTCATATTTGGTCAATAGTAGTTATCACCTTAATGGAAGGCGATGTACATAACTATTCATATATTAAAGATTACGAAGATCGTTTTACATGCGAAATAAATAAAGCTGTGTTTGAAACACATTTTGGTCCATTTGCTGATAACGAAAAAGTAAGGTGCTTAATTAAATCGTGAACAAAATATTAGGTCTAAGCGAAGGATTTCACGACGCTGGCGCCACGTTAATCCAAAACGGTAAAATATTATCAGCTACCCATGCTGAAAGAATAAGTCGTGTTAAAAATGATAGATGGTTACATTATACCCAAATAGAATATGCTGATACCACTGCCTTTTACGAAAAGGATTGGTTAAAAAGAACACGCCAAATATATGCTAGACAACCTTATGCAAAGCCACGTATTAAAACAGATGTTTCTTTTTACCATCACCAGTCTCATGCCGCGGCAGGTTTCTATACATCAAAATTTGACGAATGTAACATATTAGTCGTTGACGCTATTGGTGAATGGGATACTATTTCTATTTGGAAAGGCTTTACTAAAAACAACAAACCAAAAATGAAAAAGATTAAATCATTTAAATATCCATACTCAATTGGATTGTTTTATTCAGCAATTACAAAGTACATTGGTTTAAGACCGATGGAAGATGAATATATAACAATGGGTATGGCTGGTTATGGTGATCCTACTGATTCGTTATTAATGGAAAATATACTAAAGAATGTTAATTGTCATAAAGGTTTACCTGACCTACCAGAGTTACGTCATATAAGTAAAGAAGATATGGCTGCCTCTGCTCAAAGTGTTATTGAACGTGAACTTACTAAATTGGTATTAAACCATTGCCCTTCACGTAATCTTGTTATGATGGGTGGTGTGGCTCTTAATTGTGTTGCTAATAGTAAAATAGCAGGACTAGGTAAAAATATTTGGATTATGCCAAACCCAGGTGATTGTGGATCGTCTCTTGGTGCAGCTGCGTTAGCGTATGGTAAAAAATTAAAATGGGTTGATCCATACCTTGGAACGGATATAAAAAATGATATTAAAATTAAAGAAGTTGTTAAGCATCTTATTGACCATAGTTATTGTGGTATTGCAAATGGTCGTAGTGAGTTTGGCCCTCGTGCCCTTGGCAATCGTAGCCTTATCGCTGACCCTAGACGAGATATTAAGGACACTATTAATCAAGTTAAACGGCGACAACAATTTCGACCCTTTGGACCTGCGATCTTGGAAGAATACGCTGATGAATATTTCAAAGGACCAATGAACGAATATATGCAATTCGTAGCAAAAGCAAAACATGATTATAAATCAGTAACACATGTTGATGGCACTTCTCGAGTTCAAATAGTTAAACCGGATTGTAAATCAGTTATACGACCTATCCTTGAAGAATGGTATGAGCAAACAGGATGCCCAATGTTATTAAATACAAGTTTAAACATCAAAGGTCAGCCAATGGTTGATACTTGGGAAGATGCATTATCATTTCAAAAGGAATATAATGTCAAAGTCTTCTAAGTATATTTTAGCTGCTGGGTGTAGTTTTACTGATCCTAATTTTAAATCTAGGCCGCACCCAGATATGGATACATCCTTTCCTAAATGGCCTGAGATATTAGGAGAGTATTTAGATTTAAAAGCAATAAATCTTGGATTTTCCGGCACATCAAACGAATACATTACTAATAATGTAACACAACACATATTAAAGAACCACAAAAAGATAGAGTTAGTTGCGATAGGATGGACAGAAATACAAAGATTTACACTTTATAACGAGTTATCGTTTAATCCAAATACTATATTATTCCGTCCTGATGCACCACAACGTTTCCATAACGAATCTGCAAGAGAGCTTTACAGGTACATATATGACGAGTATTTGATTTCTCACTCTTATAATATTTCTGACCCTGCAAAATGGAATACGCCAACTCACGAAAACTTATTTACATGGCAGGTAAGAATGTGGTTCAACCAAATGTTTCAAATACAAGAAATGTGTAAATTATATGATATTAAGTTTGTAATGGCACCATTATGTGGTTCTATAGAAATAGGAAGATACCGGCAATCATTAAATATGATTAAAGGTGTTTTTAATTTTACGTATGAACAGTGGGCTATGATGTATGAGAAAATTAATGAACTATACGATTTAGATCCAAAGCATTATTGGGGTTACCCGTTTCTAAAGGCACTAGACGGCGATATTATGGCTCAGAATATTAATGTTAAGGAATACCGAATATCAAATGAAGATGTGCATCCTAATGCAAATGGCCACGAATGGATAGCGAGAGAATTTTATGAGTTATATGAAAAAGTTTATTCTTAAACTAAAATTTAAATACAGAATATTTAAAATGCGTTTTAAGAAATCAGAAATTAAACGTGATGATGATAAAGGATTTATATATGAAGATGAATAGATATATTTTTGATGTTGATGGTACACTTACGCCAAGCCGACAAAAAATGGATCCCAAGTTTAAACATTTCTTTTTAAAGTTTATGGAAACCCATAAGGTATGGTTGGTAACAGGATCTGACTATGCTAAAACAAAAGAACAACTTGGCGCAGACATTACTGAAAATGTAGTTACATGTTATAATTGCAGTGGATCTGAAACAAGACATCATGGTAAAATTGTTAATGCTTCGAGTTGGACATTACCTGACGATGCACGATCGTGGCTTGATATGCAGCTTTTATTATCAGAATTTAAATTGCGTACAGGTAATCATATCGAGGAACGTCGTGGCTGTATTAATTATAGTATCGTTGGTAGGAACGCTACGTTTAAAGAACGCAATACATATATTGAATACGATAAGAAAAATAGAGAAAGAAGTAATTTAGCTAATACGTTTAATTACATTTTTGGTAAAGAATCATTAGGTCTCCACGCAGCGATTGGCGGTGAGACTGGTTTGGATATATATCCTATAGGTAAAGATAAATCGCAAATACTTGAAGACTTCAACGAAGATGATAACATACATTTCTTTGGAGATAAAATGGATATGAGTGGCAATGATTATCCACTAGCAGTAGCAAATAAAGCAGGAACCAATCACCACGTAAAAGATTGGCAGCACACATTTAAAATATTGAGGAGTTTATAAATGTTTACAATAGAAATGGATTGGGATGAAACAGCAATCACAGTCTTAGACCAAACAGGCGAAAATGAAGATGTACAATTTTTAATTTATGACGATGTGGCTTACATACGCCAATTTGATAATGATACAAATAGGTTTAGTGTAATTACAATGTCGCCAGATCAAATTGGAGAAATTATCGCATCAATGAACTTGCCGGAAGGCGCATATTTAATGGGAGAAAGATAATGATTTTAATATACGGAACACCTACCTGTGGTTTTTGTTTAAGAGCTAAAAAGTTAGCAGCACGTTACGATTTACCACATGAATATAAAGATATTACATACTCTGCAAATAGAGATGAAATGATTAAACGACTCGGTAAAGAAGCCAAAACAGTTCCTCAGATTTTTTGGTATGGTAAACATATTGGTGGTTATAATGAATTTGCCTCAGAAATAGAAAATACTCGTAGTGGTGGAGACGGCGACTTAAATTAATTTGAAATTAAATCAAATTAACTATTGACATTTGATATAGAATCGGTTATATTAGTATTAACAAATATAAAAGGAATCATTAAATGCATAAGATACTATCAACTAAAGTTGGTTTAATCGCTGAAATCTTATTATTCAACTGTGAGTCAACATGGGATACAGTAAAACCATCGCTTGAAAAACAGTCAATTTCAGAACTTAAGGATCATCTATTTTACGATCTTACTGAGGGTACTATGTACACATACTCATATTCAAATGAGTTAGCATTATGAGTACTTTTTCAACTGAAATATTTTCAGATCTTCATAAAGATGCGTTTGGTTACCGTCCTCAAAGCGACCATCCTTTTTATTCTTCAAGTGACGATGATAAACAGTCTTGCTGGGATTACACAGTTAAGCAATTGGAAATCCGTGAGCTTGAAGAAAAAGAAGCTGAGGATGAAGCCGTTAAGCAATTTAAGATAGATATGTTTAGTATCAACTTAATGGATACAAATGTGCAGGCTTTGGCTCGAATGGTAGATGTTAATACTCTAGAGCATGACCAAGCTATCGAACATTGGGTATGGTCCTTTGGTATCTTGTTTACTCCATTCGGTAAAGAAATTGTTGAAACTTTAAAAAATATGAAATTAACTCAAGTTAGCTATTGACATTCTCAATAGAATAGGTTATATTAGAATCAACAAACAAGGAATATAACATGTCTTACCAAATGACTAATCTAAATACAGACCAATTCATCACTTCAGATGTTGTCTTTTCGTTTCAAAAAGCAATTGCAGATAAGTTCAACATGTCATATAACTTTGGCACAACATACTTTTGGAATTTCGTTTCAGCTGATATGCATATGGATCTTTCAAAAAAATATGATAGCACATACATTGATGAGTCTTTTGACTTCTTGGTTGAGTGTGAAATTGAAGATCGTATGGTCGAAATGTATGATGGGATTGAATAAATGAGTATGCATATGATACGTGGTGTTCAAGTCCACGGAAAGATGAAAAAGAAACTAACACCAAAGGATCGTTTGGCTGCTATCGAGCACGAGAAGTTCCTTAAGAAAATGGGTGTTGGTAAAACTAAAGCTCGGAATACAAATACTATTCCAGATTACGCATCTAAAAATAAAACACCTCTCAGCAATAAGGTTGCTGAGCACGGTCCAGCTCGAGAAAGCACTCAATATACTGGTGATTATATTATAGGTATTGGACAGATGCATAAGTCTAATGGTGTTCCTATTACACGTAAAGAGGATGCTGTTGCTATAGCAAACATGAGGAGATGATATGAAAACAACATGGGTAGATCCACCTAAAGGATGGGCATATGGTTTTCCAAAGGCTTTACCAAATCCGCTGCCACAACCTTGGAGTTTAACTCTTTGGTTGATTTCAGAAGGTTATCCAGAAATTGAACTAGCAAAGTTTGGCGATTTCTTTCAATACGTAAGGCAATGGGAAGTAGATGATGAATCGTAATAACCCTTATACCGATGTAACTCGAGTTGAAGTTATAGACAATAACGGACGCTCATATGTTAAGTATGATGTGGTTGCAACTTCTACTTCATTGCAAGATGATGGTAAAACTTTAAAAATATTCGTTACCTTTGAAGAAGAAGAGGAAATCTGTATAGATTGATAAATAACTCTATTACTATGGAGTTATTAAATGTGGCACTACAAAGGTGAGGAATTCACCTCAGAAATGATTGGTGATTATATTGGATTTGTTTATATAATCACTGATGGTTCCAACGATAGAAAATATATCGGTAAAAAGATTTTCAAATCAAAAAGAAAACTTCCACCTCTTAAAGGCAAAACCCGCAAGAGGACCAAAATAGTTGAGTCAGATTGGATGAAATATTATGGTTCATCAGAAGAAGTTAAACTTATGGTTGAGGAAAAAGGCGTAGATAACTTTTACCGAGAAATAATCCACCTTTGTGATAAAAAAGGCGAAATGGGTTACCTCGAACTTTACGAGCAAATAACACGCCATGCTCTATTAGATGATTCATATTATAATGGTATATGCCAAGCCAAAATCCATCGTAGCCACGTTAAAGGATTAAAATGGCTTATGGATGAAAATAACTATTGACATTTCCCTACAATTGGTTTATATTAGTATTAATAAGGAATCAATCTATGGAGCATATTATGATTATCAAACGTTCATCAGCATATAGCGGTAAAGTCCGCCAAAAGAATATCCCTGTAGATCCACAGGATTGGGCCATGTATCAAGGTGGCTTTGGATCTATACATGAGGTTATGCCTTATCTTACAAACGAAGACCGCGAATTTATTTTGTCAGGTATGGTACCGTCAGAATGGACAGAGGCCTGTGCAGAAATCAATGCAATCGTGGAAGATACTTTTGCATGATAGTTTTGTTTAATGGTCCTCCTCGGTCAGGTAAAGATGCCGCAGCCGATTACTTTAAAGATAAAGGTTGGAAACATCTCTCGTTCAAATATCAATTGTACAAAGAAACAGCAAGATACTTTGATGTTGATTACGATTGGTTTATGGAACGTTATGATGATCGTAGTGTAAAAGAAGTTCCACATATGGATCTTGGTCATATGTCATGCCGTGAAGCTATGATATACGTATCAGAAATAATAGTAAAACCTAAACGTGGTTTGGATTACTTTGGTAACCAAGTTGCTAATGAAATTGATTTGAATAAAAATTACGCAATTTCTGACGGTGGCTTTGTTGACGAACTCATACCGATTATAAATAAAATTGGAGATAACAATTTCGTACTTGTTCAGTTAACTCGAGATGGTTGTGATTATTCAACAGACTCTCGTAGATATTTTGATGGCGATGTCCAACAGGAATATATAAATTCCCATCGTACAGAAATAAACAAAAAGTATGTGTTACCTCATAAGTTTAACGTAAAGACTTATCGGATTCACAACAATTCATCTATTGAATCATTTTATTCGGTGTTAGAGCAAATACATAAGAAAGAGTTTTATGGAAAAGGATCGCAAAGCAGAGCAGCCTAAAGCGGCAAAGAAACCAATATTTTATGAAAACCCCTACGATATAGAAACATTTTTTGAAGGTATGAATATAGCAATGAACCATGGAAAAGAATTCCAATACGTTGATAGATTTATTACTCATATGCGAATAGATCCATTACAAGACACTGCTGACATATCGTTTAAGGTTTTAAGCCACGATTTAAAATTATTAGAATACACTGAATAAGTATAAATAAAACTGTTGAAAATGAAAAGGAATACATTATGGAAATCAACAAAGAAACTACAATCGCACAATTAGTCGCAGGCCCATGTGACGTAGTGTTTACAAAGAAAAACGGTGATAAGCGCGAAATGCGTTGTACACTAGAAGCTTCAATGCTTCCTCCTCAGCTTCCACTTGAGGAAGGTCAGGAAAAACAAACACGTAAAGTTAACCCAGATGTTCTAGCAGTCTTTGATCTTGAAGCACAAGGCTGGCGTTCATTCCGATGGGATAGCCTACAATCAGTTAATACATAATTTGGAGCTTAATAAATGAGTATGATTCATAAAGGTCATATTGTCGAAACAGAACTGTCTAAGAACTCAAAAGGCGGAACTGAAATGATGCGAAAACGCGTACTCGACAATGTTGATTTTGACTTGCTATCAAACGCAGCAATTCATTTTTCACGTCCAAGGGAAATCCCTAATGACGTTAAACTAAATATTTTATATTGCCACGATCTCGCTGAAGATCCAGAAAATGCTGTTCTAAAGGATGGTGGTTGGGAAACGTTCGACCATTTTGTTTTCGTAACACAGTGGCAACGGGATCAATACATTACATATTATGGATTACCATACTCAAAATGTACAGTGATTCCAAACGCGGTAGAGAAAGAATTTTTGGCACCAGAGGATATGAGTCATACAGGTAAAGTACGATTTATCTACCACACAACTCCACATCGTGGATTGGAATTACTATATCCAATCTTTGACGAACTAAGTAAACATCACGACAATATCCATCTCGATGTCTATTCATCATTTGCTATATATGGTTGGGCACAAAGAGATGATCCATATGTCGGTTTATTTACAGAAATTCATAACCATCCAAATATGACGTATCATGGATCAGTTCCAAATGCTCAAATTATCAAAGCGTTGGAAACTGCAGATGTATTCTTATATCCAAACATTTGGAAAGAAACGTCATGTATTGCTCTTATTGAAGCAATTAAATCTGGTGTGTTATGTATCCATCCAAACTATGGTGCTTTAACAGAAGTATCTCAAGGTCAAACATTAATGTATGATTATAGTGAGGATAACAATACGAATGCAAACGCTGCCTATAGTATTGCTGACCAAGTGTTAAACACTCAAAAGGAAGATAACGAATTCCTTAAGCGTTTCACTACATCGGACCGTGCATTCTTATCTAAAAACAGCATCCCAATTTTTGCAAATAGTTGGAACAAACTATTAAAGGAACTTAATGGCTGATATTATAGAATTTCCAAAGGACAAACAAAATGGCCCACCTCAATCTAAAGAAGAAGTCGCTGAAAAGTTACTTGAATTTAAATTGGGTCACGCAGACCAGATTGCAGAAGTCCTTTGGCAATATGTATTAACTGAGCTTATTAGAGCTGGATGTATATTTGGCGTAGACGAAGCAGCGGAGCAAAATAAACACTTCCCTGCGATGGTCTTGGTCTTAGAGGCAATCAAATCACTTCACCTGTCAACTTATGGGATACATCATCCTTTACAAGACTTTGCTGCAGATTCAATTAATATTGATGATTATAGTGAAGAACGTGAAATAACAGTTGACATTGACGAAGATATAGATTAAGATAGATCTATAAATTAAATTATAACAGAGAATCAAAATGGCTATATTAGTAGACTACAATCAGGTTATCTTAGCCTCGCTGTTCGCGAGTATTGGTAACCACCACAACATTGAAATAGACGAGAATATTATTCGTCACATGTTTTTAAATTCAATACGACATAATCGCAAAAAGTTTCATAAAGACTTTGGTGAAATCGTAATTTGCGCTGATGGTAAAAATACATGGCGCAGAGAAGCATATGCTTATTATAAAGGTAATCGCAAAAAATCACGCGACGAGTCTGATTTAGATTGGAATAACCTTTTTAGTATTATGAATACTATTCGTGATGAGCTCCGAGAGCACTTCCCATATAAAGTAATTCATATTGACCATTGCGAAGCCGATGATATTATCGGTACCATTTGCCATGACGAAGGCACTGAACTAAATATGGGATCAGAACAATACCTAGTTTTGTCAGCTGATAAAGATTTTATTCAGCTTCAAACATATGCCAACGTTCAACAATTTGATCCAATTCGTAAACGTTGGATTAAAAACGATAATCCATCTATGTACCTTGAAGAACATATTTTAAAAGGTGATACTGGTGATGGTGTACCAAATATCTTATCACCAGATAATTGTTTAGCAATTGGGCAGAGACAAAAACCAATGACTCAGAAACGTCTTGCTCAATATAAAGGTGGTACAGATGAAATGGACGAGGAAACATTACGTCGTTTTCATAGAAACAAAATGATGATTGACCTTACACAAATTCCTCAAAAATACCAAGAGCAAATTCGTTCTGAATTTAACAAAGAAAAAGACGTTGGACGGTCTCAATTGTTTAACTTCTTTATTCAAAAGAAACTTAAAAACTTAGTTACAGACATACAGGATTTCTAATGGCAATACGCAGATCAATTTCAGAAATAATTAACCACTGCTCTACAATTAAAAGTAAGAGTGAAAAGGTCGCATGGTTACAGGAGAACACTTCTCAGCCACTGCAGGTTGTGCTAAAGAATATATATGATAGTAGGGTTGAATTTTTAATACCTGATACACCTCCACCTTGGACTCTTAATGAGTTTGAGAACGAGGCAAAATCACTATTATTTAGAGAAGCTCGTCGACTTAATATTTTTATTAAAGGTGGAGGATATGATAACTTAAACACGATTAAACGTGAACAACTATTCATTAGTTTACTTGAGGATGTGGATAATGATGATGCCAAACTATTGGCTAATCACATGATTTCTCATACTCCAATAAAAGGTTTAACTAAAGCAGTAGTAAATGAAGCTTTTCCAAATTTAATAGAAGAATAGGTCTATGGCAAAAACATTTAAAAAATTTCGTGAAGATTACGACGAATGGGACGAAGTAGGTGACGATGATGTATCGTTGAAAGAGCAACGCCTCAAAAATCGCAGAGATCGTAAGCGAAATAAACGAGAAGAAAAGAATAAAACTTTTGATGAAAAAGTTGAAATTAAACGAAAATAACTATTGACATTTGATGTCGAATCGGTTATATTGATTCTATAAGGTAAAACAAAAGGAATCAATACTATGGGTACTTCATCAATGATCGGTTATATTAAAGAAGACGGCACGGTAGCTGCTACATATTGTCACTATGATGGTTATGTAGAGTATAACGGTCGTCTTCTTTTAGATTCATATAACACACCAGAAAGAGCAATGGAAGTTGCTAAAACTGGTTACATTTCTGGTCTAAAAGAAGACTTGGAAATTTCTAAATCAGAAGCTGTTCACAAAGAAGAACCTTCAGTATTTGATACCTCTTTAAATTTTATCAACGATGGCGACACAACACATGGCGCTCAGTATCTTTACCTTTTTGATGGTGAAGACTGGTTGATTGCTTCAACTGAAAACTTAGAAAATCGTAAGTGGTCATTAGTTGAAGATAATTTGAATTAAAATCAAATTAGCTATTGACATTGCTAATAGAATCGGTTATAATGTATATATCAAATGAAAACAAATAGGAATAATAAAATGACAAAGACAATTACAAAATTCGACAAACCAACACTTCGCAATCTTCGCATTGAAATGCAAGCATTGCTTGAGGCATATGGCGTTGAAACTAATTTGGAAATCTCAGTAGGAAACATGAGTTTCTCAGATGCTGAAGTCAATATTAAAGTCCAAGCAAAAGTAAAAGGTGCAGTTACTATGACTGACCGAATTCTTCAAATGGAAGTTGATCGTCTTGGTCTAAAAATGGTAAACTTTGCAGGTGATAAACTTGTAGAGTATAAAACACGAGCTCAAAAATACTCATTCGTATATGAGTCTCACGGAAAATTGTATAAGACTGACGAACGTGGTGTCGTAGCTAGGTTTGCAGCATAATAAGAAAGAATATAATATGAAATTAAACGAAAAATTAATACTTGTAGATTGTGATGGGGTATTGCTTGATTGGCAATACTCTTTCTATAAATGGATGGCTGAACGTGGCTATACTCCAGTCACTGACGGTGTTTATGACATGGGTAAAGTGTTTGACATGTCATACGATGAAGCCAAACAAATGTGTGAATACTTTAATTGTTCAGCTGCAATTGGTTGGTTAACACCTTTCCGAGATGCCGTAAAATATGTACGTAAGTTACATGAGGATCATGGATTTGTATTCCATTGTATCACATCGTTATCTACAGATAAATACGCTGGTAAACTACGAACTAAAAACCTCGAAGCAATCTTCGGTAAAAAGGTTTTTGAAGAAGTAATTTGCTTAGAGTGTGGAGGCGATAAAGACGAAGCTTTAGAACCATACCGTGATAGTGGCTGCTTCTGGGTAGAAGATAAGGAAGAAAATGCCGATCTTGGTCTAGAACTTGGTTTAAACTCTGTCTTAATCCAACACGAACATAATAAAGATTATCGAGGAAATGCAATTAAAGTTGCAAATTGGCGCGAAATCTATGAACTGATATTATAAATATAACCATGGAAGGAAGTTTAATTGCCCAGTTATACTTTTAAGAATATTGAAACAGATGAAATTTTTGACTCGATCATGTCTATGGCCGAGAGGGAAACTTTCCTTACAGACAACCCTAACATAACACAATTAGTTGGAAGGCCACCATCAATCGGTGACCCTATCCGTCTTGGCTTGAGAAAACCCGACGACGGATTTCGCGATGTACTAAGAAATGTTCAACATCATCACAAAAAGGATAACATCAATACTTGGTAGTATCCACTAGGAGGTTTCATGGCAAAACAGCGCAAATTATCCCGCAAGGAAAAACGCAGAATAGAACGAGATCAGGATCATATGATGGGTATTTTAAACAATAAGTTTTCAATACGCAAAATAAAACCACTCACGCCCTCACAGGCAGATTTATTCGAGTCGTATAACGAAGGATATAATTTAGCAGCCATCGGAACAGCAGGTACAGGAAAAACAATGTGTGCTACATACTTGGCACTCAATGATGTACTACAGAAAGGAGAGTATGAAAAAGTCGTCATAATACGATCTGCAGTTCAGACTAGAGAGCAAGGTTTTATGCCGGGCACTCAGGCACAGAAAGAAGCGGTATTTGAAGCACCATATACCGATATCGTAAACGATCTATTCGATAGAAAAGATGCATATAATCTAATGAAATCAAAAGGAATGATTGAGTTTAAAACTTCGTCATTTGTCAGAGGATTAACCTTTGATAACGCAATCATAATCGTAGATGAATGTCAGTCAATGACTTATCACGAGCTTGATAGTATTATTACAAGAGTAGGACAATCATCAAAAATTATATTTTGTGGAGACACGAAACAAGATGATTTAGCAACAAACAGAAATCGAGCTGATATTACAGGACTACACGATTTCCTTAAAGTCTTATATGCAATACCGTCTTTTGACGTCGTAAGATTTGGGATTAATGACATTGTTCGCTCCGGATTAGTAAAGGAGTACATTATGGCGAAAGAACAAATACTCGAATATGTGGCATAAATACATATAAATAAACTAAATAGAATGCCTTGGATTAGTTCTGAGGCATTTTTAGTAAAGGGAACAAAATGCCAGAAGTTTCAACAACTGCGCATAGACATATCGGTCATGCATCACCAACGCCTAATCCGGCTCATCGTACAAACTATAAAGCCTCGCAATCAGCTGTGACGGTAGAAGGCAATGATGTTATCAGGCAAGGTGATTCAACGGGATGCGGAGATCCAGTTGTTGGGTATTCAAGTAAAGTATTTGTTGGTGGTAAAGGTGTTCATCGTAAAGGTGACGCTACTGGAGGTCATGGATCTTGGCCTGCAAATGCATCATCAGAAGGATCAAGTAAGGTAAACGCAGGTGGCTAATCCAGACTATGCTACACTGTTACCGTTAATTGCGGCTGAAACAGATCCAGTAATTAAGCAGCAATTAATAGACCAATGTTACCAGTTTTTTGTTCCACTTACTGATGCTGAAAGAGAATTATTTGAATATTCAAGCTTTGATTATGTAGAAGATACTCCAGGATATGTAAACGCAAACGCGTCTTTACCATATGTTACAGTAGGTTACGTAGCAAACGGATATATTACTAGTACAGAACTGGCTGCAGCTGAACCATATGTTATTGAGAATTATGTGATAGAAGGTTATATAAATATAGAAAACGGAATTGGTATAACTAATGAAAGCGGCTGGTCTGCTTATGTTGGCGTATACTACAATGATAACGGGGAAACGACATAATGGCAATTACTAAACGCGGCGAAAAGGGTAGTGCTTTAACATACGACGAAATGGACGATAACTTTGATGCTATCACGCCACAGACAAGTCCAACTGGAGCAGTTAAAATCCCCGCCGGTACAACAGGCCAGAGACCAACTGGTGAAGAAGGCCATTTACGATTTAACACTGCATCACAACAATTTGAAGGATTTCAAGGAACTACTTGGTCAAGCATTGGTGGTGCTGGAGGCGGTGGCGGTGGAAGCCCAGGCGCGCAAGGTATTCAAGGTACTGATGGTAATGCTGGTCCTTCAGGAAACCCAGGTTTACAAGGTTCAACAGGTGACCCAGGGCTTGAAGGAGATCCAGGTCCACAAGGTATTACTGGTGGCGCTGGTGATGAAGGCCAACAAGGCGACCCAGGGATCCAAGGTCCAGCTGGTTCTGTTCAAGGTTTGCAAGGTACTATTGGTACTCAGGGATTTATAGGTACTGGTATTCAAGGTACAACTGGTGCAGGTACTGATGGAGACGAAGGTGCTCAAGGTATCCAAGGTTCAGCCGGTTCTACACAGGGTACTCAGGGTTTAAGAGGACCAGATGGTTCTGACGGTTTTGGTGCCCAAGGTGTAACCGGTTTACAAGGCGCTGCAGGTTCAGTTCAAGGTTTACAAGGTACTGTTGGTCCAGCAGGGTTTGGCTCACAAGGTATTCAAGGCATCCAAGGTATTGAAGGTCAACAAGGCGAAGACGGCGAACAGGGTTTACAAGGTAACGATGGAGCAGGTTCTCAAGGTACTACTGGTTTCCAAGGCTTCCAAGGTACCGAAGGATTTCAAGGTAATGATGGTTTTGGATTACAAGGTTTACAAGGTCAACTTGGCAACGATGGACCACAAGGTGTGCAAGGTAACTTCGGTTTACAAGGTACAACTGGCGTAGGTGCTGACGGTGTCCAAGGTATTATTGGTGTACAAGGTTTTCCTGGAGATGTTCAAGGTGTTCAAGGTGAAATTGGTGCCGGTCAACAAGGTACACAAGGTATTCTTGGGCCTATTGGTATACAAGGAAACTTTGGTCCAGAACTTCAAGGTGTTCAAGGTCAAGCTGGTTCAACGCAGGGTATTACTGGTGAACAAGGTGATGAAGGTGCACAGGGTACCCAAGGATTTATAGGTCCGTCATTACAGGGTGAGCAAGGTTTACAAGGTCAACCTGGGGTTGATGCAGCCGGTTTCCAAGGTGCTCAAGGCTTATTAGGTTTCCAAGGTACGCAAGGTTTTCAAGGACCAACTGCGTTCCAAGGTGTACAAGGATTTGGTGGACCAGGCGCGGTTGGTGTACAAGGTATTCAAGGCTTACAAGGATTTGTTGGTGAACAAGGTGATGACGGTATTGGTATACAAGGTACGTTTGGTATCCAAGGTACACAAGGTTTACGAGGAGAAACAGGATCTGAAGGTCCGGGTGGTTCTGGCGGTATTCAGGGTACGCAAGGTACACAAGGTGTTCAAGGTGTTTCCGAAGCTGGTACTCAAGGTATCCAAGGTTTACAATCCGTTCAAGGTTTGCAAGGTACAACGAGCCCAAATCCGCTGTTTGCTGCTAATGAAGATACTCCTACTGCTCAACCTGTAGCAACGGGTTCAAACGCAATTGCGCTAGGCGACTCATCAGATGCTTCGGGTGCTGACTCACTTTCGTTTGGTAGAGATTCAACAGCAAGCGGAGCTGACT
>Ga0209092_10000336_pt1 | contig 45601 bp, 19 predicted proteins | sample FraStrMetagenome_FD_187446 | JGI IMG/M metagenome (GOLD analysis project Ga0209092, IMG submission 187446) | Marine eukaryotic phytoplankton communities from Arctic Ocean - Fram Strait ARC3M Metagenome (SPAdes) (version 2) | ecosystem: Environmental > Aquatic > Marine > Oceanic | place: Fram...
GACTTTAGCAGCAGTCGTCATTTTTTAATACACATAATCCATTTAGATCAAAGCTGAGAAGCAATGACGTCACATTTCCAAGATTCCCAAAATTTGTGCTAAAATGTCAAAAGAAGATATATGATGTAATCATACGCATTATGAATATTAAAGTCTTTTTTTAATTAAGAAAAATATCCTTCAACTTGACCATCACGAGAACCTTTATATCACAGAGAATGGAATAATGTCTCTTCAGAGGCTTTTGATCTTTTTTTGTATTGGTACCATGGGCGAACTTGCAATGGCAGATTCCTCCCACCATGTGAAAGAAGAAGGACAGGAAGAGCCTGCATTTGCTGTCTTATTCCCTTCTTTCACATTGACAATCGGTGTGATATCTTTTTATCTAATAACAAGATACGCCAAAGCTCTACCTTACACAGCTGTAATGTTTCTTTTAGGCACTATCATGGGTATAACTGCAGAAATTGGTGGATTTCATGATCACGTTGGTACTAGCCTTCGATTGTGGATAAATATCAACAGTGAAGTTTTACTGCTTGTATTCTTGCCCGGTCTCTTATTTCGTGATGCAATGTCACAGAATGTGTACTTATTTTTTTACGCCCTCAGCCAGCTCCTTATTTTCGCCTTTCCGATGGGTAAGGAAACAACACAATCGGAATGTTTCAAACATCATGTGCACTGACCAATTTTTTGATGACCGTGCTTTTTCCAGTTCTTGCAGGGACGGTTTTAACTGCATTTTTTGCATTTTATGTCTTTCCTTATGGATGGCCTTTGAATCTAGCAATGACTTTCGGAGCCATTTTAGCAGGTAAGTTATCATATGCATGTACATTTTTTTGAGATTTTTTATGACTATTTTTTTGTTTAAATCCATTTAGCAACGGATCCTGTAGCTGTGGCAGCTTTGTTAGAAGAAGTAGGAGCTCCACCCAGACTCAAGGTTCACATTGCAGGAGAATCGTTGCTTAACGATGGTGCAGCTATTGTCTTTTATTCAATATTTAGTCAGAATTATTTTTTCCAAGATTTAGCACAATTTGGAACTCATGGAGAAGATGTTGACGTAAGGAAAGGATTCGAAATGTTTTTTCAAAAGGCTTTGGGAGGTTTCGCAGTTGGGCTTTTCTTTGGAATTGGTCAGTTGATGTTTTTATTTTATCTAAATCGGCGAGCTAATCGAGAGGAAAATATTGTTCAGGTGACTTCGCTTATTGCTATGGCATATCTCAACTTTTATACTGCTGATTTTGTATGGAAAACGAGTGGTGTTATTTCAACGGTAACAGCAGGTTTGGTCGTAAAAGTATTTGGCAGGTCTGCTATTAATGGTAAGAGCATCAGCATGTAATTTGTGAACTATGCTCATTGCCAAAGAAAGATTCTCATTTGAAGTTTTTAGATTCCAAATTGTTGGAGGATTTTTCATCCTTGTTTGAGTATTTGCTCAATACAATTTTGTTTACCCTCGGTGGAGCAGTATGGGGTGCAGTTGTAGTAGCAGGCGAAATAGAAGGCAAATGGAATGGAAAGGATTGGGGTTATCTTATAGTGCTTTATATCATTCTACATATTATTCGAGGTTTTTTATTTATCCTTGTATACCCCATTTCATCTCGCATTGGCATCCGAACTAATCCACAAGAAACATTCTTCCAAGTGTATGGGGGGCTCAGAGGGGCATTAGGAATCGCACTTGCTATTGCGCTCGATAATGAGGTTGGAATTATCACGGGAGGAGTCGTTGATACTGAGGCCAGCTTACATTCAACACAGGTGTTTGTTATGATTGGGGGCATTGCTTTGCTTACTCTTGTCATAAACGGAATCACGGCTGGTCCAATACTACGGAAACTGGGCCTTGCTAACTCAACAGAAACACGAAAAAAAATTGTTCTGACATTTAAAGTTCGTTTGCGAGCAGAAGCAGTAGAGGATATGGTTATGCTGCTTACTCAACCACGATTTCGTCATACTAATTTCGCTCTTATTCAACGCCATGTGCCCTTCTTACAAGATTTGACAAGAACCCAGCTACTTGAAACAGAGAGTAAACATAGAAGTAGCTGCAATCATGATCATACACCGCCCTTTCTTGGAAATATTCTTCCCTATTTACCTAAAGAAGATGAAGAAGAGGCAAGTGATGAAAACATTCTCCAAGACTTCAATGAGTACAATATCAAAGCCAAAATGGAAGAACGCGCACAAAAAAGGAAAATCTATAGGGCTCGGACGAAATCAAGTGGTATTCGGGCTATGCTACAAGAAGAGCCACTCTCTACTAAAGAGCTTCGACTTCTCTTTGTATCCATATTAAAAGCACAATATGATAAACAAATTCTAAGAGGAGAACTGGAACATGAAAATCTCCTAGCGGTAGCCCTTACTGAGAGTCTGGATTTAGCTGCTGCTGCCATAGAAAAAGGAAATAATTTGAAAGACTGGAGGTATTTAGTTAAGCTTCATGATCCAATTCTGAGTATTGAAAAGAAATTAAAAGGCAATATCAAACCGTTCTTTTGTTTCAGGAGGTCTAGAGCTCAACGTTCATCAGTAGGTATGAAAACTAAAATCGATAATCTTTTTATCGAGCGGTCGATGGCTTTTATGTCCGCGCACGAAGCTGCTCAAAAACTTTTCTTACTAGAAATGCAAGAGGCAGACAAATCATTGGGCGATGCTTCAAAGATTGTTATACAGGAGAGTGCTACACAAGTAAAATTGGCACAAGATGCATTGAAGCAATTTGACCCAAAGGTTATTGAAATTGTATCTTCGCTTAAGATGTGCAAAATCATCACCTACATGGCTATACACCACGTAGAGAAGTTGGTTGGATCAGGTTTGTTAAAAGAATCGGAAGCTGAGCATTTCTTGGAAGAACTAGAGGAGCATCTCGATAGTATTTACACGAGCGAAGAAGAAATATCTTATAGTGAACATGCAACCGATAATGATTCAAAGTTAATGCAGCGCAATTTTTTGTTAAATACAGAAACAAGCATACTTGAATTGGGTGAAGATATGGAGGATGAAAGTGATGAGGAAAAGCATAATTAAAATATTGTTTTGATGGTTAGGTCGGGAAATAGTTTTTCGTTGGTGGGCATTGAGAGTTTCTGAAAACCAAGGGAACATAGATTCCGAAGAGATGAATTATTTACTAATCACACAAATTTTAAAAGTATTTGTTTTTCGAAGAAATCGAGCTCAACCATGCGTGCATTGATAAACCTTTTCATCTAGACAATTATCAAATCTCATTACTATTCAATTTGAGTTATTACAGGAACTAACTCTTGCGCTCTTCCCTGACATAAATGCATGCATGCTGCAATATCTTTAGGTGTCACTACGACTTTCCCACCAGGCTTATTTACGGATAAGATATTTATTTCATGATTGGAGGATAGGTCATAATTTGCTTCTTCCGTGACAGGAAATCCGACCACAATACTCATTATCCCATCCAAAACTTCTTCTTCCTGTCCCGTAGGATCCACCAGTATTTTGTAATTTTCTTTTTCGTCATCATTCATGATGAACAACCCAACTGTCAAAGGAATTGGTATACAATCTAATTGTATTTGTTTTCCTCTCATCTTTACTTCCTTCAAGGCAGTCAATTCCATATCCTGAAAATCAGAGTCCAATGCTAAAATCTCGTTCCCATTCACATCTCGTACAGTTTTCACAGGAGGTAAAACAGTATCCTTCAACGCCGCGACTGCTGCCAAAAATGCAGCGTCTTCGATATTTCCATCGTAATTCAATACCATGATACTCACAACGATCCTCCATGCTGATTTATGTTCCTCGATTCCTAATTGCTCTAAGTCTAATATAGAACCTTTAGTTTTTGAATGGCGACTTGGATGAAGCAAGGTCCGTGTAATCCAACTCTCAATCGCTTTATGTTTATCTAAACCTTGTTGTTTATGACTGGCGTTCCATTTGTATTCTAAGGAGGGTATTCGATTACTAGAGTTGTATTTGGGACCACAGATCGGACCCATGTCCAACTGAATCGAGATGTCTCCACAATTGGGATGGTTGGGGGAGGGTTTTCCAATGTACAGTGTGGTTCCAGCAAGAACTCGTGTTTCTCCGATACGGATCAAGGCAGATCCGGCTGTATTACGCGTGATAGTAGATGGTAAAATGGTAGTGGGACGGGTTGCATGGAGTGGTCGTGAGGAGGGTCGTGTATTGGCTTTCAAAAATTGAGAAAGATAATCCTATTACGAATGATGAAATGCGATTTAGATTGAGCAATGCATCGATTCAAAAATGAAACACGATGGAGCAATTTTCAAGAATGTGACTTACGACAGGATCTAGTATTTGCAAAGTGTCTAATAAAGCTTTTTCATCGTTTCCGAGAAGATCTGCAATTGCTTCTTCCATTTTAATTTAGCGATAAGGGATTTCGCTTGAATATCTTGAGGTTATTGAAAAAGAAGTATGAATCAATGTGTGTGTATGATGATGGTAGCTTGTCATCCATCAATTCATTACTTCTTTTTTTAATGGATGTAATAATAATAATAATTGCAATCAGCAGGTAGTTGTGTACCCTGGTTTCATGTCGACCACATGGGTACACTTGGGTACAAATGGAACTTTATGTATACCTTTAGTACTCAAGATGGTTTTCCCACAAGACGATGGATGTGAAGGGACGAAACAAAAGTCGTAGTACTTACTACTTGGCATATGTATGTTCGTTTGATGCGCATGAATACGAACGTGAATTGGAATATGAGAATTTATGTGAAGCATGTGGATACCAAGCTACGGTACTCAGAATTCCAATATTGAATCATGTATGTATGTAAATTCTCCGATAAGAAATTCATCCGAATGGTTGCTGATTTCTCTGCTGATCATCATCATAGAAAATATGTTACATAACATATATTGGAGGGCGGTGATGGATTCTCACCATGTGAAAAAAAAACAATCAATCGCGAAATAAATATAGAGCTCTTGAGAAGAGGCTTGACACAGTACCGTTCTACTTGGACATATGGGATAAAATGAGCAACAATCCAAATTGATGATGCGTCTGCAAAGCATACATTGTGAATTGAAATGATGCACTGAGAAACTCGTTTCTACTTATTATGGAATACACATGAAATATATTGGCCACGTATGTGAGATATACCTGTATTTTCGCCAATTGAACGGTAGTACATTTGCTGTACCTTTTTACCTGGAATTCTTCAATACAATTTTAAATAAATCATCCATTTGATACAATTAGATGACAAAAATCAACTCTTTCGAAAGGAAAACATGTACTTAGACCTTCTTCCAAAGAAATGTTCTTACGTCACACTGATGTGCCTAGGTTTAGTTTCTGAATATCGAAAACTGAAAGGTTCCCATAAGTAGGCTTATTTTATTAGAATAATTGGAAGGAATCCATCTCTCTCTCCTTTCTTGAAATGCCCCATCAAGATAATGAATGATATGGTTTGACTCTAAACTATTGAGATTCAAAACCCTCTTCACTTTTTACACATTGTCACTCTTGACTAAGTACCAAATCAACAACATTCGTTTTTAAATGAAAAATCAATTCAAGAATGATGACATCACCACGACAAGAATCAGTGTCAAGTCTTCTTCAATCAGGATCCTGGGATCAAGCCACTCTTCGAGCTCAGTCTCACCCACACGAATGTGAACCTTTGTTTACCCCAAGCAATACTAGACGGGCAGCAACTCCTGCTTTAGCGCTGGCCTGTCGTGTAGCAGCCCCACTTCCTTGTATAGAAGAGATAATTAAAGCCTGTCCTAAGGCAGTTCGAGCTGGTGGTGGTTTGGCAAGAGGAACCCCTCTCCATGAAGCCATTTCAAATTCAAGAGTGAATTTAAATGTTATCAAATTTTTGATTCGGATAGATGAAAATTTGTCTACATCAGACACAGCTTGTGATAACAATTCTACACTTTGTCAATCACGAAAAAATGAACGTGCTGCTTTAGCGCAGGATGTTGATGGGCAGACTCCATTGCATCTTTTAGTTCGTCGATACTTTTGTTTCCATCCTCAAGATATAAAAGAGGAAATGATTCAAACACTCCAAGAACTGATTTCTTCCTGTCCTGAAGCCTGTGCAATACCAGATCGGAGAGACTTTGAAGAAACCCCATTGGTGTTAGCACTCAAGGCAAATATGTATGCTCATTATGATACGGCTGTTGCAGCAGCTTCTGCTACTTATTCCGATACGAGTATGTCACTATCACTTCCTGCCAGTAATACTCGCAATCGTACTCGTTCGACTGACGGGGGTGAATCGTTTTTTCTTATTTCTTTGTTAGAGGAGAGAATACATACTATTACTGATCTTATGTTGACAATAAATCCCACTTCAGCAGCCAACTCTGCACCTAATCTTGATTATACACCGCTTCACTCAGCTGTTTACCATGGTCGTTGTCAAGAAACTATTTACAAGTTATTACAAGGACATGAGATATCCACCACTTATACAAATAAGGAATATTTGGAAACTCCGTTGCATTTTGCAGCTATGCGAGGAGAAAGTGAGCAGGTTATATCAGCTCTTGTAAATCCGACCTCCAGAGATGATCCAAATACACAGGTTGATAGAATCTCTTGGAAAGCAGTAGAAATGAAGGATAAGAATGGAATGACACCCTTACATTGGTTATGGATGCGGTTATTAAAGGAAGCTGATACTATTTGTTCGTATGACACGAACGAAGAATCTAGTTCACAAATACAACCGCAATCAGTGGATCTTTTACATTTGTTACCTAGGCTCGCATCTGGTTCAGTGTCAGAACTAAATACTTCCACCTTTAATAAAACATATTATCAAGTGATGAAAGAACTTGATCCTCCATTGGACTATCGACATATGAGAGCTCTTCCAAATAATTATGCAACGATTGACTCAGCATGTACCAAAGCTGTTACAAATATTTTAAAAAGGCTTGTTTACAAATTCCACTCGACTTCGGTAAATTCTTCCACGGAATCAAATGAAATACTTCTTGGAGATTTAGGAGAGTATGATAAAACAGAGGCAATGGTCCTTCTGTTTTGGAAAAAAGTGGAACATCTTCTTGAAGCTGCCGCATGTAATAGATTTAAGAGTCAAAATGGAAGAACAAAATTTAACTTAGTTCATACAGCTGCTGCGTCCCATTGCTGTCCACCATCAATCCTATACACTGCTCTATCACTTCAACCTACTCAACTATCAATTCTCGACGGTTATGGGAATCTTCCCTTACACTATGCTGCCATGAGGCAAACTCATTGCTTGCAACTTTCAAGCTCCCGATACTTAACATTTATGCAAAATCAGTATCGAGACAGTAATCCATATCGAGATTTGCCATCTCTCAATACAGTTATGGAGGAAAATGAGGATTATGAAAACGCAAATGTATCGTCCTTGGTCATTATTAAAAACGGGATTTCTACATTGGCTCAGGAGTCTTCGTTGCCTCTTGTTCTAGCACACGGTCCACCCAAGGCAGCAAGAACTTACAACGGTGAATGTCGTCTTCCACTTCATTTGGCTATTGACAATATTATTTACAGTTGCGCATCTATCATTCTTGAAGATGCTTCATCATCTCCAACCCTGTCTGCGCTTGGGTATTATTGGCAAAGACAGTCAATGCAGCCTCTTTCATTCTTGCGTCCGCTCCTAAAAGCTCATCCTGATGCATTGGAAAGAAGAGATGGTAGGACAAAGCTTTACCCCTTTATGCAAGCATCGGCGAAAGCGACGAGTATACTTGCAAATAAGTCAATAACACGAGCGCGAGCTTCTTCATATGCATCATCTTCATCACAAGCACAGCCTCCATTATACTCATTGTGTATGTCGGAAAGCAAAGATAAAACTCGTATAGAACAGATGGAATCCCAATTCTCACTATTTTCGTTAAATGTTACATTTCGTCTTCTTCGAGAATGTCCAATTTTGGTTAATCTTGGAATCCCGTCTTCAGGTTCTCAATTTCAAAGCGGCAATTTAAAACAAGGTGAAAGCTTTTTATGTAAGGATCTAATGCGAGATGCTGATTTAGAAACTCCCCATCCAAAAAGGTCAAAGATTGAAGAGCAGCATGCGTAGTGAAGTTCTAGATCGACTGTTTATACTTTTGTATTTTATCAATTCTCTTTTAACCTGTATTTTAAATTAAAAAATTACCTGAACAAGTGAAAGTATTTGATTTCTGTACATTATTTACACCGTATGAAGTATCTTCATTGGGTTGGTCATGATTAAGGTGAATGATTGAATGTTTGACGAAAAGGTGCCTCTCTGATAATGCTCGATACAAAAATATCACAAATCGTGGAGATAAAATCTAAAAAGAAATCAAACGCAAGTCGAAGTTCTTTTGTATGATTAAAAAATAATCAAAATCGTCAAAAAAATGAGTTTGAGTTCCTTGTAGGGTATTCATGATTTTTGTTCGTATTCAGATCTGCACCCTTTGTTTCGAACAGGTAATTAAAGTATTATCTTTTAATAATTGCAAATAGTGAAGTAATTGCTCATTATGATTTCTTATATTCCACTGCTTCATCATATAATAAGATAAAGTCTCCAAGATAATCGTTGCTGATAGATTTATGCTTTTGATGAACATCAGGAGAACTGTCTATACTTTTGACTTTATTCCTACTACACAAACAGTTTTTTTTTACCTTACACTCTTCGTTAAACTTTTCCGCTACAACTATATTCAATGCATCCCTTATTAAATTCATTTTCATTTTTCTGTCAGAAGGTGTAGTTGAACTTAAAGATGGAGATGAATTGATTTCAATCAGCCAAGGTTTCAGATTTTCGTCTATCAAAAGATCATAACCTATAAAAAGAACAAAAAGATATATAAATATCATACTTTTCGCGCTATCTTATTTGTAACATTGTATTTATTCCTTACCATAGCATTCAAAGCAATGTTTGTCATTATTAATGACATTTTGGACTGCTTTCTGTACGGTTAAATGGTTGAATGAGGAAAAAAATCATCATGGAGTGAGTTTTATCGTTATTTTCATACACTTTTAATTGAAAATGATTTCCTCACAGCGGAATGTACAATGACTTTATCGATATCCTGATCCATAGTTTTCACTGCGTCGTAACCTCTTCTTGCTTCCAGATAAAGCCTTAAATTAGAAATATTCCTGAAGTAAAGGATTGGCGAATAGTACTTGTAAGCAGTAATAATAAAAATTAGTCAACGTACTCTTCATTAATCAAATCTAAAAATCGTACCATTTTCCTCCATGAGCATTGTTATAGTCAAGGCTCTTTTTTTGTATACTAACATTCGTTAGATGAACAAATGGGTTTGTTCGATCACTTGATTCATTTGTATATGATGAAGTGGCCAAGCGTGCAAAACCATCTCCAAGAAAAATCTTGAGGGGAATGAAAGAAGTTATCAAGACTTACTCATATAAAATGATATTTATTCATTGAGTACGGCATTGCATTCAAATTGAATTTATTACGATAGACTCACCATAAATTCGCAAATCGAACTTTTTGCCTGCAATCAAAAGTGGATTGTTAATATATTTGCTCACAACATATCTCTGTTCTTTACTTGATCCTGACGATGACCCATTCGGATTCCATTTTTTTACCTGGTCCAACTTATTTATCATGAATATTCCTTTTCCTTGTGCACCGTTGCATGGTTTCATAATCCATACTGTGTTGGGAGCAGATCTCCTGAATTCTTCCACAAATATATTATATTCAAAGGGCAACGTGTAGGAGGTAGGAAGAAAATTGCTTATGAGTTCCACGGGCGCATCGGATTCGTTATGATATTTACTCTTTGGAGAAACATTGACTATTCGTTTTGCTCTACGTCTGTTTTGATCTCTTATATAACGTTTGATGTTCTTCACCATAGTGTCTTTTCTAGTAAGCTCATAATAATTCGGAAAATGATTGACAACTTGATCATTATTCAGTCTTCTCCCTTTTTCTGGATGGAATAATGTTTGGATTGTTGATGTTGATGCCCAGAATATATTCCAATCGTTGTCAGAATTTGAACACGACCAACCCTCACGGCGCTCAAAATTTTTTATGAGAGCTTGCCTGTCATGTTCTACTTTCCACTTCATAACTTCAGGCAACTAGGATAGTTTCAAGTTACTCAAAAAGAAAACCTGAAGTGACTATGTTAAGTTTATTTTACCCTGTATGTCCAAAATCAATTTTTCATTGCAGTAGTTGATTTCAAACGGACAATTAGCATATGTCTTTATTTTAGTCAAGTTCAAAATATTTGATTTCTAAAAAATAACATAATTTTCATTTTCTATACATCTCTCATTAAGGAAAACATGAAATACATATTTTAAGCCATGATGCTGTTTTTCTTCTTTCATGCACCAAGCACTTGTGGAAAGTTCCTTCTCTTCATTGAGGATTAAAACATTCCGAGAAACAAAGCGTACGAAAAGAATTCATTCGTGTATCAGAAGTAATCTAGATTCAAACAGGTGTCTTTATTCCCGCATTTTCATACTTACTTCATCTTTCCATTACAATGCACGTTGTATCCTCTTATCATTTGAATTTTACCGATTGCAGAAAAACTGATAGAACATGAACAAATAGAAAAAAGAAACATTGATTTATCAAGTGTAATCCGTTGGCCTGCTCAGGGTGAATTTATTGAATCCCGCTGAAATTTGCACAGCTTTTTTGTTTGTTACTGCTGTTCGTTTGCATAGAAAGTTATTGCTGCATTGAACTCGACAAAGATCATTATTGAGATGCATGAAAATGTGACGAGTTATTTTCCAATATTTTTTTAGATTATATGCAACCGTTCGATCGTATTGCACATGTTCCAATTAGATGGGTATTTTAATTTCACGAATGAAGAACATAATTTAGCGGTTTTTACAGAAATCAATTAGACATATTTGAATTGAATGTTCAAATCAAAACGCCTGGCTAATTTAATCATGCCTATTTTTTATTTAAATCAACCTTTCACTTACATACATTTTCTAACGTTTGAATCATTACTGCTTCATTCCCTTTCGCAAGGTTAAGTCTCGGAGTCTTTTTTGCACTTATAAATAGAGTGCTGTTTTTCTGTTAGATAACATCATAAAGTGGGAGTCATTCATAACGAAAGGAGAATAAAGGCAAAGCACAGCATTTCTCAAACATTTTTCTCTTAGCTATCAACCCATTCAAAGCCATTTCAATTCCATAATTCAATCATGAAAAAGACTATATTAATATTGAGTTTCCTATGTCGCGTGTTTAACACTGCCAACAGTCTAAACCTCCGGAGAGGAGATGACGCAATCATGAATGATAACATTGTGGAGCCACCATCTTCTGCAGAAGCAACAGCGTCAAGAAACTCACTAATATCAGGAAAAGATATTTTGAAAGGAGCAGGTCCAATTTTAGTCCCAAAGCAAAAAGAAAGAATTGTTGGTGGGATCGAGGCAAGAAAGGGGAGATATCCCTACTCAGTCGCAATCCTTATGGATCCTGAGTTGTCGCCTGTTGATGATGACGAAATTTCAGAGGAAGATTTAACAATCTGTGGTGGATCTTTAATAGCTTCCGAATGGGTACTTACAGCAGCTCACTGTTATGGTCTGGGAAACCGTGTTCAAATCGGAAGGCATGATTTTGCCGACACAAACGAAACATTGAATATCAATTATGAAGAGCACGAAATTGAATATTCTATCGTTCATCCAAGTTACAGTAATATTACTCTAGATTTTGACGCTATGCTGATCAAATTAAAAACTCCCTCGCTGTATCCAACTATTCAATTAGATGATGGTTCAACTCCAGTGAGCATGGAATCAGAGTTCACAATAATGGGTTGGGGCACTGTGGCTTCTTTCGGCCCCACTTCGGATGTGCTCTTAGAAGCCAGTGTAGACCCAGTTCCATTCCGAACATGTTTTAGAAGATATTCCTTATACGGTGGTCTCACTGGAAATATGTTTTGTGCGGCACGTAGAGGTACGGATGCCTGTCAAGGAGATAGTGGAGGTCCACTTATAATAAAAGGTGGCGCAACAAATGAAGATGATATACAGATTGGAATTGTTTCTTGGGGTATAGGATGTGGGACAGGTGTTTTCCCTGGTGTTTACACTCGTGTTGGATTGCTCAATGATTTCATCAACGAGAATGTAGAACTGTCATAGAAGACACTACTTGAATAGAATGTTTCATGCATTCCAAAAGTTACTTACTTGACAGACTCTGTGTTCTTCGAGTTGCGAGTAAAAGATAATGTTTAAATTTTGAAAAAGAAAAAAGATTTATTATAATTTAATGTTACAATGGAACTTGAAATTTTTACTTTGGGTGGTCGATTCATTTATCTATACAATCCTTCCATTTCTGTCAAGCTTAAACATCTATGGAGCTTTTGGAACAATTTATCAGCTACAATCTTGTCCCCACAATTAATTGCTTCAACTCTGCTACGACTCTTTTTGGGTTTTATCATGAAAATTAAAACCCCCCATTCAAAGTTACCTTCTCGAGTAGGCACATTTTGTACTTCCAAGTGTTCAATTTGTTTGAATCCAATCATCATTCGGTCAACACCATCCTCACCAAGCAATATAAACTTTTTCGCACCTATTAATACAATTTTATTTCCAATAAAACAGTGATCCATGTAAGAATCTCCTGCTAAGCGAGTTTTTATCATAAGACCTGCGGCTGATGCATCCTCATAATTGTAAACTCGAAGCTCACGTTCACGTCCATAAAATGCCCTTCGAGGTCGAATTTGAGATATGTTCCTATTCATATCCATATTATCCCCTTCGATACTACCCTTTACTCCAATCATGACATCAGTAGCAGCATCGGATATACCAATAACCGGCTTAACAACAAGACCCAAGAGGCCTTTTCCTACACCTTTCGCAAATCCCTCCATTCCTTTCTTTTCAGCACCACGAATTGGAGCACGGACGACTCCTGTGACACCGTCTAAAATTCCTTTCACAAGTTTCACACTACCTGACCCTACACCATCAACAAATGTTGTTTTTGTTCCATCAGGATTCCTTTCAGTTTGACCACGATCTCGTCTTTGCACATATTTTCTATCAAGAGTAAGGACTGCCATATTTTTCGAGAGGGTATCTGTTAAGAGTGAGGCAGTGTCTGCAAAACCACCAACTGCATGACGAGCCAAAGACCCGGTCCCTTTCGCTACACCATCAACAAAAAGAGTCGGATCAAGTTCTTCAACGCTCTTTTTTAATCCCCGGATGGGCTCGCTCACAAAATCACTAACACCGTCTCCAAGCCCACGAATTAAGCCAATTGGATTTCCAAATGCAGATAAAGAACCTATGAGAGCGGGCACATTCCTTCGTAAAGCTGCAAGATAGTGGGCTGATAGATAGGTAGTAAGTTGAGGTGAACTTGAAATATGATTTCTAATTGCAACACCAGGAAAATTCAAAGAGGCTGCATCAGTTCGGAGAAGAACGTCTACAAGGAGACTTTTCAAGACACCACGTATCACAGCAAGAGCTGTTGCATTTTTAGAACTTATCTTGACCCCTAACACACCTGCGCCATCTCCAAGAAGTAAATCTCCCTTCCGAACTGCTGCATGAACGGCAGCGGCTTCGTTACCTTCAAGGACCGCCTGAGCCTTTGTAAGCGATCTAGCTTGAGCAACACTGAGAGTAACATAACAGGGATATATAGTTAGCCCTTCAAAATATAATTTTTGATCACTCCTTCCCTCAGTAGCATCATTTTCCCTATCTTTGAATATCTTTCGCAAGTCGGGGAAAGCCCATATTGGATTTAATTCAGAGTGTGCTTGATCATCTTTCGACAGAATGCCTACATAATTTGCTGCATCTTTACTTAGTGACAAATGGTCTTGAATATTTAAGAAAAATTTCTGCATTCGCATTATAAATGCAAGGTCTAGTGATATTGCGACATCTCTTGGAGCAATCGTAACTGATTTTAAGCAAGGAATTCCTGAGGTATGACGCGGCGCGAAAGTTATTCCTGCTAAAAGAAAAGGTTGCTGACTTTGAACTTTGTTTTCATCATGGTGCATATTTTTTTCTATTGGGCATAAAGCTACTTTGTAAGGTGCATTTGGGCAATGATTATCTAATAATGATTTTTATGGATGATATTGAGTCCAGAGTGAAATATTATGTGTGATCACAACATTTAGAGAAATTTACTCACCGATTTGCATCCAACCTATTGATGTGCTTAGTGAGGCATCTTTCGAACGGAGACTATTCCATTTTGCCATCACGACTACGGATCGAAGAGATATAACAGCTATCTCAGATGGAACCGTATCCACTATACTCACAGCGAAGCCATGAAAAGATAATTTGAGCTTAAAACTTGTATCAGATTTTGAGTCGTTGACATCACTTTCTTCAACATTCTCATCGTCTGCACATTCATTTGCACCGAAAAGATCCTTCATGTCATGTTTAAAAATTCCTTCTCCTTTCAGGGCACATATTTTTGCTTCGTTTTCTCCTAAGATGCGGTCATTTTTCAAAAGTTCAATGCTTTTTAAAACGCAATTTCTTCTTGTCTTTTCAACATCGCTAGGGCTTCGTGATCGAAAATGGTTTTTGGCTTTCGATGCTGTAATTTTTTCAAAGTATGCTTCACTTTGCTTAGCATGTCGACGAACAACACTACCAATTGCCCCACTAGCAGTAACTTCTCTTTGAATAAGACAAAACCGAAGAACTCTTGTTGGCCCATCAGCGCAAACTATTCCCAGAACACGGACCTTAAGTAACTCAGTTAAAATATGCTCATTGAGAGTCGCATTGAGCTTTGAAGGGTTCAGACGAATTGTTTTTCCAACTGCAGTTAAACTAATGACTTGGGTTAATTCAATCCCGTCACGAGTGCTCAACGGTGCCAATGATATTCGAAGCATAAGCAGCTCTGCCATTGATGCAACACGACGATGTGCATATTTCCCTTGGCGAAATGGAACATCAAGACCAAATGCGAGAGAGTCGCTAGGTTCTACAATCTCACCATTTCTTTTTTGCTCATCATTACGTTCATTTATTTTCTTTGCAGTTACATCTTCATGTATTGTACCAGCGTTTGAAGAGGGTTCTCGATCACTTCTCTCTTTTGGCAGTGATGTAGCAGGATTAGAGAGAACACCATCCTGTGCTATCCATAAAGGAAATGGAGAAAAATTTTCAATCCTGAATAATGATCCCTCTCCCGAATAATTTTCTTCTTTCAATGATAGGGTAATACCTGTACCGTCTGTGCCAGGACGAATTTCAACATGTGCTCGAAGTGTCCGTAATTTTGATAATGTCCATTTATGCTCATCACTTTCGTTCAAATTCGAGTACTTTTTTCGTATTCGAAGAGAAAGCATACCCAACGCACTAAGATCAAAACCACCGCTCCAATTATATATGCGCATTTCCTCATTATCTTGACTACTTTCCATGTTTAAAGGTAATATAAGTATAGGGCGGACACAAACCAACTCTGGTAAACGAATATCTGTCCAATAAAACGGCTTTATTTCACCACTATGAATTCGTAAAACTGTGTCTTCTGGGGCTCCTATTTGCTTGATATCTATATGATAAAGCTTGGAATCATTTCTAATCATGTATCGAGAACTTATTGTTAGTAATCGAGATACCTCACCCCAAGCCCCCTGTAGCACTGAAACATGATATGATAAATCAAAAGCGCCTGGGCTTACACATCCTTTTAAAAATAATGAGGAGGATTCTTCTTTTTTGGATTTCGACAGACCTCCACTATTCTCTTGCTCATTTTCAACAAGGAGGCGCCATCTTGAAGCATACAGTCTAATCACACCATGACCATTGCCACTAGTAGGAACTGTTATTGGAACACCCCATCTTCCATCTTGACATCTGACACAGATACGAATTGGAAGGTCATTAGGATCGACTTTCGAAAAATCAAGAGAATTTATTGAATCTTTTTGTTCAATCCCATGCAGATCACTAAATTTGTGACCAATGAATGAAGTTACAGATTGGTCATTATCCGCCGTGTATACACCAGGATTGTGTTTAATTGGATGATGGAACATTACTTCTTCAGCGGAAGTAATGTTGAAGAAAGTTTCATTATCAACCTTAGTTTCGAATCCCGACGAAGCAAAATTAGTATGCGTCTTTCGAAACCACCTTCTACGCCTATATCGATGATAGGGCTGAAATACTCTTTTACCTAGAAGAGTGACTTCATTGAAATCGTCTAATATGTTACAGCTTTCCCAACCCTCCGCTTCTGGTAACAATTGACCACTTACGTCAACTTTCCAACCTAAATACTTAGTGTCACCAACCAAAGAATGATGAAATGGTGGAAGTCTAGATTTATTATGCAGCTCTGTAGCCCACCATCGTTGTTTAACTGTAGATGATTCAACTTCTATGTATTCAAACACTTCTTCATGAATTTCTTTACTTTGATTCTGGCGGGGTAAGTTAAAAATTTCCCCGCCTATGTATAAGCTTTGAAACTTTTCATTAGAACGAAGCGGTTTTCCTTTTTCACCTAATTCTAGAACACTTGCTATTTCCATTAGAGTTGCTTTTGCAGCTGCTGCATCATCATTGTTACCAAAAGAATTTAAATTCATTCCAAAAAGCTGGACATCTGGTGCTCCAAAAGTAAGGTTTAGATGGCTCAGGTTTCGCATCCACAAATCTGCATACAAAATCACATCAATTCCATAAATATCGCTTCTACAAATTGAAGCATAAGGCGAAGACGATAAAATTTTTGGCATCATTTTCAAACCGAATGTTAGAGGTGCGCCATCTTTGCTCTGCGCTTGAACTGTGAACTGATGACCGTCAACAGGAATGCTAGGCTCATCGATATTATTGGGGGCATCGTGAGGGGATCCATGTTCTTCACTGTAAAATGACATTATTACCCAATCAGTCCATGAACAATTTTTCTCTTGGCATCGGAACCTTGCATGTATAGTCATATTAGACATGTTACAAGGGAAAATTTCTGCACCCTCGCCACTTTCTAATGAACCTGGACTTAATATTGTGTTTGCACTTGCAGATGATCTAAAATCTTCATGAGCTAAATATTTCTGTGTTGCTCTTGTTTCAGGAGCAGCTAAAGGTATTCCACCGTATTGAATGTATTGCAAATTTCTGATATATGAACCGTCAAGGGTTTCTATCGTATTAGATTCCTCCTCATCCAATTCTGATAGGATTGCAACCTCCCATTCAATGGGAATTGGAAGGAGATTTCTCAAAGTAAAACATGATCCAATAGAAATGCTAAGCATTTTATCAACATCATCGAATACTATAGTTTCTTCCTTAAAACGTATCTTTTTCTTTTTTTCATTGTGCTCTTCTACTACTGGATGAACAAGTTTTCGCTGTCCATCTAGAATTCCTGTGCAAGCAAAAAATACTGGCTTCATATACTCAGAGGCATTGATTGGATAACATTTTACTGTTGATAATTTTATTGGATCTGTTTTGGAAGCAATTTGTTTCCATTTCCATTCTCGCTCTATACTTGATTTTGATTCATTTGTATCACACGAAAATTCTAATATGCCTTCTTTGCTCCAAGAAAAAAAGTTCTCAACGGAGTGTTTATCATGATCCAAAGTTTTCGAAGATTTAGCATTTTCAAAATATTTATTTCCTTTCATCATGCCTTTGGGTCTTATGTATATAGTAATTTGTCTGTCTACACAAAGCCAAAGAGGAAGATAGTAGGGAAAATGAGGTTTAGCTATCCCAAGAGGCACAATACCGTTACTAGAATTATGCTTCATTGTAACATGATTATGATTTTGCCAACATTTTGAGTCATATCCAATTTCTATTGGCGAGCCACATCCCTGAGAAGAAACAGACACTGCACTACTCAATGTAAGTATTCTGCGATTATTCTCAAGCTCTACTGTCCAAACCATGATCAATTTTCTTTTACTATTTCTACTTTCTTGTGTATCGTTACATTCAGTGAACAGTCTTCTTACTGTTTGACCAACTTTCACGACAGGAAGATCTTTCAAAATATGTTTGGTTCCAAGGCTTGGATCGAGTGCAACGGAGAGATAAGGGAATTGTCCCTCATATGATCTAACGCGTTTGCCGCCACTCGATTTTATTTCACTTGACGAACTATCAACCACAGAACTAGAAGAAATCTTCTTGTCATAAAGTAAGTCCATATTGAATAGTGCCTCACTTTCATTAGAAATTTCTTGAACACTACTTAAATCATATCCTGTGAACAGTATTTTGTACTTTTCTCTACTTTTTAAAGTTTCATGGGGGACATTCGCCTTATTCATATTATTCTCTCCTTTATTTTGAGTTTGCTGAACAAATGCAATAGATACGCCAGTTTTATTTCTAAGCACAAAAGGCTTTGCCCAATTTCCTTTTTTCTGGGTCTGTGCTCCTCGTTTTTTAGCAAAAAGAAGTGCTGCTTGAGCTGCCTTCTTAGCTCCATCGCTGTTGGACAATTGTTTTGACGGTAGACTTTTTGTTGGAGATGACATAATAAAAGGGATCGCTACATTTTGTGATGATTTTGTCATCATAGAGTGGTCAACATTTTTTTCATCTAAGGTTCTATTTTCAAAGATATCAATATTAGAACTAAAGGACTCTAAATCTGTATTTGACTTCATTTTTTCACTGATACTCGGATGGTCGGAAAAGTCTTGTAAAAACTGCAGATTTTCGTGTGTTTTCGAAGGAGATCCAAAGGAGCTCTCATTCCAGTTCGTTATCACAGCATTAGCGGTTTCTGCAGCATCATCCCCTATACCTCCTTTCATCCATTCGCTAAGCTCGTTCGCAGTTTTTATAATCATTTCTAAGGCTGCATCAGTCAAATTTATGAGAACATACGTAGGCTTCACACTTTTTCTGTTTCTTGGTGAGCTTATATTTTTTTGCTCTTCTTGATAAAACCAGTATCTTTTATCATTTTTCATGGATTTATCAGCGATAAGAATAGAAAGTTGCCCAGGTCGTTGTTGTAACAACTCGGCATTGCCTCTTTGCCATTCAACTTGGATTTGGAGCCAACAAGGTTCGACAAGGGGCTCCCAAACAGCAATACGAGCATTATAATATTCTAAACCCACTTGCGCTTCAGATTTGAACTTGATAATAAGTTCCGATAGGTCTGTGCTTGGATTGGTAATTAAATTGTTTCGAACGCTTTTTGTTGCATTTAGAATCGATGGAGGTAAAACAGCAATAGAATAAGTTTTTAAACCAAGTCCACTACGGACATATATATCAAAGTCTGTGAGACTGCCCCGTACTAATGGCATATCTCTGCCGTGGATGTCATCTATGACTGTCAATTTCAGTCCTGCCATGGTTATTTCAACTTTATCAAAGCATGCCCAGGCTAGAGAGTGCGCTTCTAGAAAAGTAATTGTGTATGTAGACTTGACGTGCCTCCCTTCCTCTTTTTCCTCCTCTGAAAGGGATGAAAAAAGACCAAGGAGGTCCATTGTTTTACGATAACCTAGAGATGATGTTGGTACATCATTAATTTCCAATATGACAGCTCCAGGATGAGGAATGACAACCGTTTCTGAAAAATTCAACTTAGCTTTACTAGCAGAACTGTGATTTTCTAGCACATCAGCAGAGAAATTATTACTTATCGTAGCTGTTGACAAGAGAAATTCATTTTCGTCCAAGGTAGCAACTGTTGCAATATCGCCAATATGGCTGCGTGCAAATGCAATACCACAAGCAACTCCAACAGAAAATGTTACATGAAATACATTGAACAGACTTGGTTCATGTGATGTTTCCATGTTTGGCATTTTATGTTGCTTTAAATCCAACGCTAATGATTCCGTTTTCAAAACTGGTTCATTTATAGGAAGAATCTTTTCTATTGTCTCACGAAACGTCAAGTGTAATGGACGAGGTTTTGTCTCAAGAAGATTTCGAACTTCAGAAAATGATAGCCTAGATATCATCATTCCATCAATTGTTATAAGAGTATCTCCGATCTTGATCCGTTCGTTTTGCTTGTGGATTAACATCTTATCAACCTTGAACCCGTCACCAGACTTACGCAAAACTAAGCCGAGCTTTGGACTTGTAAATGTAACGTTATACTCAATGCTTTCCATGTAGGACGATATTTCTGCATACATACTTTTTTTGGAAGGAGCATCAAAGACACTTTTGTTGACTTGATTTTCTATTTCTTTTCCGTGCTTAGATACAGAAAGTTTAGTGGAATCTATTTCGTCTCTCTGGTGCCTATCTTTCACTGCTCTATTTCCATCTTTTGACATACGACTTAAAACAGCTTCAATGAGGCACAGATCCTCAAAACTAAGCATGGTTGAAACGGGATTTATTCCCACATTGAAACTTCTGCGAGTGGGGTGAAGATTACGTTGAACCTGAGTAAATTCAAGAGTTGAAGTGACAGGTTCAATTAAAGCTATTCCAAGCTCATTATGAGATTCATTCGTTATATTTGAGAAATTCTTTGATTCCCCAAGATTTGGATTTATGTATGTTTCCATACTATTAAAGTGAGCATCAAAAGAAGTTATAGTTCGATAATCATTCCAATCTGACCATCTCGAATCGTCGTTATCTTTGATTTCTGTCCTGATTGTAACACGCTCTTTCATGAGGGTAAAATTCATAACTGCCAATCTGTAAAAGAGATTTAATAGATAAATTAAGTTCAAGCAATGAAAATATGCCAAAAATACAATTATGGCTTACCCCCGTAGTACCAATGCTCTGGTTGAAGCATCACTTTCGTCGGCTAGTAAAAAGATTCTTGGATAATGGGCGACAAGCTTTACTTGAAAGCCACTTCCATCATCTTCATTCAAGAACTCATCTGATTCTTCATTTACTGTTTTCCAAAAGAAGTTTTCACGAGAATTTAGTTTTGTGATGGGGGTTGAATTATTGCTACGTTTAGGTTCTGGCATTAAACCTCTCGGTTTTGCACTGTCAGCAATTGTTTGTAAGGGCCAGGCACATGACAAAAATTCAAAAATTTCTAGTAGGGGCCTAACAAGAACATTCATGCTTAAGTAGTCGACAACAACTCGAGCAACTGGACTGCTTCTGGGAGAGAGATCAAAGCTTAGGACTAATTGAGGAGAATCGACTGTATCCTGATCTTTTTCTGTTGAATTATACCCTTCAAATAGAACAGAAAACGCACATGATTTCCGTTGACTAGGTTCGTATCCTTCATTTGATATGCTTTCCCTGAAATTCCGACCATAATCACCTAAATCATAAAGATTGACCCCATATAATTTTAGATAAGCTGAGTTGTCTCCAGATGCATAAGATGAAATCCCGATTGTCATTTTTTGCACGCTTAGCTTTGCAAGATCATAATCGATACCTTTAACAATAGAGTTTGAATTCATTTCAGGCAACTTTCCTACTTTATTCAAAACCGTACTTGGTAAAGGGTCATTTCGATGTAGAATAATGCTCATTCCTTCTAAGTCAAAGTCAAACTCCAATACTGGTTTCACAATATTGTCATTTATAGATCCATTAACGTTATAATCATCGTTGAATGAATTCTTTTTACCATAGTGTATCACATGAGCCCCTTGAACATATTTTTTTACAGGGCTGAATGATGCCTTAAATACTTTTTCATTTTCGTTGTTTGCATCTTCCTCAGAAGCCTTTCTATCGACATTATCCCAGCTACTCTCATCCACAACTTTGAGTAAATTGTCCATGAGCACAGCCCTAAATAGTGCCCAATTTTCGTAAGCAATGACTGCTTCTATGCGAGTCAAACGCCCACGGACTATGACTGTTTTACTGAACCATGATGGTTTTCTCAAAATGAGATGTAAATTTGCTTTCTTAGAAACAAACAAGTTTCTTCCTAGTCCTGTAATATTTATGGATAAGCATCTCCACCAATCCTTCTCGTTGGGAGAAGGTGACATTTTGCAAGTACTTTCCTTTTCAGCTGATAGTTCTTCCGTCATTTTGCTCTCAAGATCCAATTCTGAACTTTCTTCGAACCAACTTTTCAAGTCAATGTCTCCAACTTCAAGAGAAACGCAAGCATCCGTGTGATTATGTCTTGGCATCACAATAATAGGAGCCTTTACAAGGATTTGCATTGCTGACCTAGTTTTAATACGACATTCCAAAAAGCCTTTTGCCGCTCTGGTAGTTGCGCCTATACCTGCAGCTGGTAATCCGTTTGAAAGGTAATCTATCAATTCCGCAGTTCGATCATTAATATATACAATTTTAATAGCAAGTCTGATGTGAAAAAGAGCAACAAGTTTAAAATGAATAATACAAGAAATAATACACAAACTTGATCGAAATGAACAGAAAGCATATCATATACGTACAACTTTAAAGATAAGTAGTCATCCACTTCACCAGCTTTAATGGCAACCCAATTTCCATTGGTATCAGGTATAGAACCACCCAAAAATGTTTGATAATGAAATGTAAACAATTTCTCGTTAAAAGATCCTTCTCGCACGACTTCAATGAAAAACTTATTCCCTGAGGATAAACTCGGATCTATAGCCAATATGTCCCCAACTTTTCCATGGACATGCAGTTGGTTCATCATATCTTTTCCAAAAAAGGCTTCAGTTTCGGATAATTTTATCTCCAGTAGCCTCCTGCTTTGATGTTCTTTGTTTAGACAAACATTCAATTCTTCCACGTACAATGATAAATTCAGCTCTTTCGAATTATGATTCTCCTTTCTGGAATTTTCTTTCACTTTATCAGGTTTCGAACCATCTTTTTTTCCAAACAATTGTGGTTTTGAATACGTAACTTTGACAAGTCCGTCGAAAAATCTCTTCAAAGCAATAATAGTGGATGGATTCCATTGGACAGAGAGAGCTCGACATCGTAATTTGATCCTATTTAAAATTTCTGTCTCGAAGTGAAAAATTTCAATCAGGTCAAGCTGATGCACATCATTATTGCTTAAGACTTCCTTTTCTTGAACTTCATTGGATAATGTATTCATTGAAGGTGACGATTCATATCCCCAAGATTTATTTAGTCTGGAACAAAAGTCTCCCCAAAGAATTGTTACTGTCTCTTTATGATACTGACCAGCGTTACTATTTTTGTTTTTAACCCGGGAAAATCTTTGACTTCTGACAACAATTCTATACATTGACTCTGGGGGTTGTAAGCAATCTATTACTGTCACACTTTTTAATCTTACAAATGTTTCGCAAAACGAACCCTCTTCTACACGACTATTTTTCTTCAATCTATATTCTAAAGTATCTAATGATATTTCGACGAGATCTTGAGTCCCGGCGAAATGACGCAAACTGTTATCAACAACACAGAGTCGAACCCCATCACAAGTCGCAATAACTTGTATTTCGTTTACAGGATTATTTTTATTGATGCGACCGTCACTACCTGATTGCTTTTCAAGTCCTTCACGATCTAGAGACTCAATTGGTTTACTAGTTTCTCCATATGGTTTTCCAGAAGTAGATATATCGTTCAATAGGTTCGTAAATACATCAATGGCTAAGCTCATATCAGTAAAAGCTGCCCGAGCTCTAATCGTTTCAGATAAGAATTTTATAGATTTCTTTTCGTTTTCTAATTGAATTGTCACCGCTGCGTTCATAGGATGTATAAGTGACGAGTCATGATCCGAAGATTTCCGTGGATTTTTTGCTAAATTTGTAAAAAGCTCTAATGCATGAATGAAGATTTCCGAAGTTTGGATGGCATTTCGATCAATATTATAAAAATACTCAAAATGACTTAGCATCAATGTGAGTCCTTTGCGATTCTCTTCGCTGGAACAGTTTTCAGCAACAAGAACAATTCGAGGTGAAGTAAGAAGTAAACGAACCTGATGAGTTGGTGTTGATTTTTTGTCATTCAATATTTTCGTGTGATCTGAAACAAATCTCATTGAGTTTTCAGCATTTGATTCTAATTTTGAAGAATAAGAATCTTTTATTGGATACCAGCGATCACCTATTTGAATGAGATTCTGTACTTTGTCCACAGAAAAAAATTCGGGACTTGGTATTTGAGCAAAAAAATTCTGCAAACTAATCCAAGCAGAATAAACACAAAAGATGCAAGCATTGTTGATTTCAAGAGATTTAAAATGATCGCTGTTCGGTTTGGTGGAACTTTTATAAACAATCATTTCATCTGTATCATCAGGATCTGTGCTCTCTTTTAGAGGCAAAAGGACTTGTGTCAATTCATCCCGTAAATTATTACCTGTAGAATGAGACAATATAACACTTCCACAGACTAATTTTTGGTTAAGAATGTGGTCAGAACCTTTCTGTAAGCTATATTGCAATCGCCTAGATCGGATACTTCCTATACTTGTATCGGAATCTAACAAGTCTACGGATATTCCATCAATATGAAATACAATCAGATAAGATGTCGGTGGGTGATCTTTGAAGTCATATCCATAATTAACCATTTCATTTGTGCGATGTTGTTTTTGAATCTTCCATTCCTCCAAGTTACGGGTTTCCTCCATGATATTATTGTACAATACATGCATGAATAGAATATAATCCTGTCGATAAATAGAAATGTTCATTTCGGAAAACGTAAAATTTGCATTCCATTTGGGGACTATGAGAGGTGCTGTCAATCCTATAGGCCACTTTATGTTTATTTGCAAAGATATATTTGTTGCAGACAGACTTCGATCGCGCCAACTCAAAAAGTTAAGCCCAGTTATCGAAACGGCACAATTATTGAACCATTGCATAGATATATGGAATGGATTTTTTTTTGATTCTCCTGAAAATCTGTTGGATACGTTCAAATGTTCCACTTCAAGCCTAATGTGTTGAGGGGACCGGTATGCCACCGGTAGAACAATGGTGGGAGAATCCATGTCGATTGTAAACATAAGAAATTTAAGAGCATTTGAGGCTTTCATATCAAGCCTGTTTTTAATCTCATTGATCGGAGGATCTGCTGGCGGTCTATCTAAGCCCCAAACTTCGTAACCTAAAATTCCTTCAAAAAGATAATCAAATATCTCCATCCATAGCTCTTTGAGAAAGACAAAACGCATTGGACTGAATTTCAGTGATAGAGAAGAATCATATCCTGAAATAATCCCATCGTTTTCATTAATTTTCACATTCGAGAGAAGAGAAGCGCAATGTTCATTATTGGAACTAGTTGCACGAGGGAAACTTTCATACTCTAAATAAACAAGACTTCTTTGCTTCTTCATCAATTTCAATCCAACGAACTGGGTGTACAGTGTACCACCAGCAGTACCGTTGTCTTTAAAAGTTAAGTTTCCAATGCTTGCTTTGATTTGAATTCCTCCGTATGCTTTGGTCTTGTATTGAATGTCCGTGTTCGTCATTTGCGCCGAAACCAGACGCCTACATCTGGACTCTTTATTAAAATTGATATGAAGTTTAGGCAGAGAAAAAATTAGTTCAAAAGGAGGATATTGAAAATCACTCAGATTATTCGATTCTTCTGAATCCACCACTTTTTCTCTCTTTGAGACCGCAACGTTGATGGTTTCTTCATCCGATATAGATGGATTTGCAATCCTTGGGTCAATTTTGCGACTAATATATGGGTTGTTTTTGGAAGGGGACCTTAATGCCTTTTGCGTGGCTGCTACAGTCTCTGGATTCCACTCAACAAACAGGTCGTTGAATACTACTGATAATCTGCTACCTTCCTTAGCATTGGAATACTTTGTGTATTCCACTTGAACTAAGTCGACCGTTTTGTCTTGTGTTAGAGCCGAAGACAAGAGGCTTTCAAAATTTCTGCCCGCTTTTTGATACAAATCTAGAGCTCTTAGTGCGCCTAACCGAATAGAAAAAGTACTTTTCAGATCTCTAATAAATGTACCGCGAATTTTCTGAAGGGTAATTTGCAGTAATTTTGTGCTTGATATCCTGTCACCACAATCTCGACCGTCTACATCATTTTCAATATGAAGCGCGATATATGGGGCAGAAAAGTTGAACTTAAATATAGAAGAACTCTTCTGCTGATTTGCGTCGTTTTGATCTTTAGAAGAGGGCATATTTGTTTCTAATCTAGATTTGATCGTCCTTGACGCTAATTTACGCTTCTTCCTTTCACGTTCATTCCACTTCTTTTGTAGAATATGTATCAGCCTTGTTGCGCTTGTAGTAATATTGAAAACGAGTCTGGGTAATATTGCATTCACGTAAACCAAACTAGTTTCTTTCTGGGTGAAATTTGTTACAATCAAAAATTCGATCGAAAAAGGCTCTACCAAAGCATGGGTATTATCTAGCGACAATTCATTCAGAAATACTTGTTTTTGGCTCTGTGTATATAGAGCTTGAACGTTCGATAAATTTAAGTTCCATGAATCTTCCTCTTGTGAATTTAAGCCGGGACTATTACGAAAAGTCAGTTTGCCCAAGTCTAAGATTAGCATTTGATTTCCTTCTGGTACTAACACAATCGGAGCTGCGACATCTATTTCAGTGACAATTCTCCTTCTATTTTCCAATGCCTTTCTCAAATTTTGAGACTGACGTACTCTCCATTTCAAAAGTGTCATTCTTAGTCTTTCATAATCGGATGAAAATTCAGGTGTAGTTGCATCTGATAAAAGAAGATGAAGAGAATAAAATGGGAGAGTAGAATAAACAACCTGAAGAGGGGAAAGACGCACACCGACGTAGGTTTGGGATTGGTCGTTTTTCACACAAAATGATCCAGAGTGTGGCAAGGAAGTTTCTTCAAATTGTACTAAATCCACCGAATTCGATTCATGATACATATTTTTTCCACATAGTATCTTTGAATGATCATCTGACATCAGGTCAAGAATTTCTAAATTGGCAGTAACAAAATTGACAGTCCAGCTCCCATCGTAATTCATCGAAAAGTACTGTTTTGCACTGCATGAAAAAAGAACAATAGGACATACGTCATCCGACAATTCGAGACTGAAACTCATGAATGCAATTTTCACTGTCCATTTTTCACTCTGTCCCTTTATCAGCTCTATGCTCTCGTCAGATATTTTCTTTGCCCTTTCACTAGCAGCAGCAATCTCAGATAGAAGCTTAGCTTCTTGTTCATAATATTCAAGTGAAGATTGCATCAATTTATTGGATTTAGGAGTTGGACCCACATCTTCATTGAATTTGTCTATTTTAACATGAACATATGCACGAAATGCTGCTATTTCTTGGGTTTCTAGTGAATCTTCTAGTTTTTGCAATTCTAACATTTTTTCTCTATCGGGATCTCTCTGCCAAACATGATATAATTCTATATAATCTTTTCTAAGCTTTAACACTCGGACGAGTCCTAGCCAGCCAATTCTATCACGGCGGCGGTGGGATGTAGATTGCTCAAGGACGGTTCTTATTGCACGAAATGCGTATTTCCACCATAATCTAGGAGCTTTGTTAGGCCTTTCCATGGGTCGTAAAGTGGATAGTTGTTGAATATGATCATCACTAATATCATCATCTTCTGATAGAGATGAAAAAGCAACGCTTTTGCGAAGGTAAGCTAAATCATCCAAGATTGCTTTTGAGAACAAAAATTTGCATGATGGCACTGTTGCTTGTGCCTCTAAAATTGGTTGCGGAGAAACTTTTATCTTGCTAGATGCAAGATTTTCTTTGTGTATGTCTTCATCATTAGATTTCGATACAATATCAGCTAAAGATAAATACAATGTTGGAGATATTGGCCGGAGAAGATACGAGTGGGATGAATTGTTCTGCCCATCATGTACTTTATCTTCACCTATGATGAGTAAGTTTTGGAAAACGTTTTTGAAAAATTCCTCTCTATTACGAAATAAGTGAATGTTATCGCGTATTGGTGCTCGATCTTTCAGGTGACGTCTGTGTGTTTTTGTGGCTGATGCTACTATTGCTGATATTTCAGTTACTTTTAAGAGATCAATTTGATCATTTTTTGTAGATGTACTATTTACATTGTGTTTTGACCGATGTCTATCTCGTTTGTTTCGCCTTCTTGGACGCTTTTCTGTTGCTTCTTTATCTTTTTCTTGTTCTTCCTCATGCTGTGCCCATGCCAATGACATTAGATCGTATGTGCTGTCACTATCCCAATAGACACTTAATTTTTCCAATCCGATAATCTTATGACTTTTATTCTTACTTTGAGCGTCCTTATCCATATCTTCATTAATGGAAGTGTTTTCATTCGTAAAAGTATTAATAGGTGGCCGATCTATAGATTCTAAAATAAATTTGTGAAGAGTCATTCCAATTGCAAAACTATTTTGCTTCAATGCACCCATACTTGATTCAGCTTGTCCCATCTTTCTCACCCCTTGATCTTCATATCTAATATGTACATTCCTTATAGTAACTTTTAAAGTGGATAAAATGAAGGATGAAAATTGTTTGATCCATTTCCAATATTTAGGACGAGCTTGTTCTGATTTACTCTCTTCTTCTTCTTCTTCACCTTGGAATAAAGTTTGTCGTAAAAGGATACCAAGAAGACGTTGAACTTCTCGTTCTTTTGCTTCGCGACGAATGGATGATAAATACTCGGATGAATTCTTAGCTGGACAAGAAAGTAAAATATGTACATCCGATAAGACAACAGAGCAAAAATCGTCTGTAATAGCTGGAATTTCTGCATCATTCGAAGCAGCACCAAACCTATTCTTATTATCATTGGAAAAGTTTGAAGTTGGGGACGATGATCTAGAAGAGGAGTTTGTTGGAGTTGTACCCCACAATAGCTTTCGTCGTAAAGATTTCCATGGAATTAGCAATTCAAACTGTCCTATATTTCCATACAATATTTGTACTGGAGGATTTGCATCATCCCCAAACAATTTGGAAGATATGGCATCTGGATTGAGGCGGAGATCTGATAAAGATATTTCTCCTTTCCATGCTGATAAATTGATTGTATCTTTATCATTCAAGTTTGATATATATTGACCGAATTTGGCTGTAAGGACATCGATGAGGTATCGTTCAAACATTATGTAAGTCTTCAGTAGAATTTACTGTTCGCAGGGGATTGTCATTTATATCAGCTTTAGTAGTGCAATGGTTTTCATCAATATCGCTTCTTTCTATACTTCCATCTATTTATTCTCTCGTTAAACAATGCTACGGTATCATGACATTTATTTTAGGGTGAATATGATCCATGTCACAAAAATTTGTAGGCTTTTTTCTAATTGCGTATATAGATGACCAATATTCATAATCTTTCATGTGTCTAAGCTATATAAACATTCGTTTTCCTTAATTGAATCAATATGTCAATCCAAATAGGGTCTTACATATGAGGGAGCTCAATTTTAAAATATAGTGCATAAAATTAGCTTTTAAATTCTTTCTAATTGGGTTTCTTAGACTACAAGCGAAAAAAGATTATTTTCTCATTTTTTGTGCTTTCTCTCTTTTGACCCATCTTCAAAACGTGTTTGTGTTTTGTCTTTCCATTGGAAAATGAAACTTTATAAGGATATGATTGAATAGTATTTATCTGATCGAAAAAGAATTACAATAGCAACTGCTCTATTGATTCATCATGATGAGTATATATTTCATCCTCACTTTCCTCATCTACCATTGGCCGTGCAATCGGCATTTCCCTTCGTATTTGGTTTGGAACAAATTGAAACATGTAACCCAAAATCAAAAGAGCCAATGATTGAGATACAGCTGCAATTAGAAACATTGGACCATACCTTCCACCAAAAGTATCCACGAAAATTCCACCAACTACTGCTCCAATTGAATAACTAATAATTTTGACAGCTTCAAACCGAGTAGACCAAGCTTTTTGTTTCTTATTGGGACTCATAAAATTGGCATCCGTAGCGGGAACGGTGAGAGAAGTGGCTTCGGTGTAAATTTTTTCTTCCACGTAGGAGCTGGAATTCACACAGACTGTTCGTAAAATAAACATACAGGCTATCCAAAAGGGTTCTTTGTCAAAAAAATCAAAGAATTGAGTTAATATGATAAGATACAAAAAGATGACACCCTCAGCTTTTGCAAACACAAATGTTTCCATGTCGGACAGTTGAAATTTTGTGTAGACATTGTATAAGAATTGAGAAAATATCTCATTCAGGATGGGAAGGAACATGAATATGCTCTGGATGCTCATTGGGCTTAAATGACATTGGATATCAAAAAAGAGTGGAAAAAAGGGCAATATCATTCCTGAGCCAGTATTGAAGAGGACATAATGAGCAAATAGGATACGTGGAACCCATCGTCGACGTTTACGAATCATATCTGCTGTTTCGTATGGATTATGAACCATTGTTTGCACGGGTGTGGGTGGCGGTATAACTTCATCCTCTCCATTTGTCCAAATAGATTTTGGTAAGAACATGGTAAACCCCGCAAATATTTCAATGCCCATACCGACGTACATGATATTGGCTAAATCATTGATATTCCAATCTCGAGCTCGTAGTAAAATAAAAAGGAAGATACTGAGCAATGTACCAACAGTGGAACTTAAGACAGCAAGGATATGATAAAAGGTGAGATAATCACGTTTGAGTTGTTCATAGATCGAGTCTCTAAATAAGGAAACAGTGGGTCCATTTCTATTGAGTATAATACCAGATTGTATTCCCCAAAGCATGGAAAGAATTGAAAAACCCTGTAAAATAAGATAATATTCGTCTTTCTCGAATAAAGATGAGAAGCCTTGTATATAATCATCTCGCTGAATGAAATCATCCGTCGTCTCCGTTGGATAATTCTGAGAAATAAATGCAAGAAACACAGTTTGCGAGATGGCTGCTACAATAGTAATCACTCCACCAATTTTCATCATAGTCGGTCTCGTCCACTGAAAGACACTCCCTTCTTCATCTGTATCCTTATCTTTTTGTTGACTATGAAAAAAGATTGTCACCAACAATCTAGAAACAATTTTAATTCCTTCCACTATTCCGACACCTGCATTTTTGGCATTGGGTAGAATTTGATACAAATAAATCGAAAAGACCGTCCCCGTCCATATCGCACTTGCCAAGTGATAAAAGAGATTAAGCACTAAAAACCCCAAGGCATTTTTATTTACTGGATATGGATTGAATTCCGCATTAGGATCATTATTATCTGTCGCATATCCGGAATCTAAAGTATCGTAAGCTATCGAATCAATCGTTTCATAGGCGGATGATCCCACAGTCGAATCGTTTCGAGGTTGTTTGTAAAGACAACAACAACACGGAGCCCAGCCACAAAGAAATCGGAGAATAGGTGATATATCCAAGTCACGAACTGGATCGACATAAATATCGGAATTATTATTTCGTAGTCTTTGAGGGTCCTGTGTACTACTCGATTCTATGACATCCTTCTCATAGTCATCATCATCTGAATCTTGATTGCGTTCTTGACGATTATCATGATTTTCTGCATGTAGACTGCTGGAGATTTCAGAGAGAGAAATGGAATCAGTGGAGGAAGGGTTTTGATGTCGTTGTCGAAAATTGTTGACGGATTGGAGGATATCATTAATGCCTTCTTGGTCTACATCTGTACCCCCACCAATAGAGCTCGCTGATGCACTCAAGTTGGAGCTAGACATTTCTTTCTAAAATTTACTGTTTGTTCTTCTATGATGAGATTGAGATAGAGGAGAAACGTGGTGGTGTCTGGAATATCTTAATGTTTCCAGCGAAGATGGTGTTTTTGTTACTTGCGAGGCTTATTGCAAAATATATAGAAGATTAAATGGACATTTATGATAATAATAATATTAATCTGTTTAAGTAAATTCAAATGGATTCCCATAATTTTGGGACTAATTTATGTTTTTTACGTAAAGATAGATAAAGGAGTACAAATTCTAATTAGAAGACTTGGAAGCCGTTAGAATTCATTTGCTTTTGTGAAAAAACTTTTGAGTTTGTCCGACTTTGTCATTCAATTGATCATCCACATTCCAATATAAATAGTCTAACATCAGAAAGAAGGGTGCAAAATCCATTGAAAAAAGAAAATGGCAAGGACAAAAAAAGAAGAGGAAGAGCATGACCCTAAATGGTTGAATCAGTACGTTTTGTGGATGGACAGTTATTTTATGCATTTGCTGTTTCACTTATGATTTTTTTCTCATTACATAACGTCACTCCTTTGTGTTTTCTTTTTGACAATTAAGAAACTTGGATTCCTCTTATCAAAAAGACTCGAATGCATCACTGAGTAAAAGCAATACATCCTCTATCCACGATGAAGCTATTATCATGAATGAACAATCTCCTCTCTTGATACCCAATAGTCCCACTGTTGAATCTACCAACGATGTAGATGATGACGATGATGATGATAATCCATTTTCCTCTGAGGAATATCCCAGCCCTGAAAATACCAAAAAAATACTTCGACCTACATGTTGTCATTCGATATTTATTCTTTTTTCTACCTACTCTTCTATATCCCTCCTATTCCTCCTAGCATCCCAATTATCACCCCTTTTGTTTGTCAAAATCACCGGGCTGCATTTCTATTTACGATTCTACCTTGCCTTCTTTGCTTTTATTTTATTCTTAGTAGAGGTGGAATTTCCTTATATATCCGCATCAAACTCATTATTTGTGGATAATTGGGCAAGTCGGGGTATCCTTCATTCCTTTTTGGGGTTGGTCAATCAAGAAGAAAGTTTAATTTTATCCGCACAGGAACAAAAAAAATCGAGCTTGTTTGATGGAGATGATACTGAAATAGAATTTATATTGCAATTATTTGTTCAGATTACGAGTTATATGATGGTGATTAGTGGAGTTCTGTATTTTTTAATGGGTATCTTTTGTTTGAAAGGTGTGAAGGATAAATGTCAGACTCATTATAAAAACTTAGTGGAAAAGGAAAAGCAAAGGTTGGATATTTTGAAGGAAGAAAATCTTATGGTTTAGAGTCTAATCCTTTTCTTTCGGTTTTGGATAAATTCTTTATTATTACATACATTCATTATAAGAAATTCATTGCTTTATAATCAAAGTGTACTGCTGTTCCTCAGCAATCCGAACAATGATGGGCTCATTTTTTCACATTTTGCTCAAGTTATTGTTGTCCTTTGATTTTTGCGTTTCTACGTAATACTTCGTGAAACATAGTACATTGGTTGTCAGAGTTGTGTAGATTGATCAGCTGTACATACGATATCATCCTAAAATATACAGGGTCCAAGATACAAATCACAGGCTCGTATATCTTCACATCATTTTCTCCTCATTTCAGCACAACAACAATAAAGGCTGTTATACAAAGTCCATGTCTACAAATCCAAAATGGCAGAAGATCAACACAATCATTCCAAGTTGCACTCTATTTATGCAGCATTAGACACACATAACTATACTCGAGCACTCAAACTATCCCAACACAAATCAATCAGTACTTGGAAGATTACATTGGCTTTACGGTGTCATATATTGAGACGGATTGGTCGAAAAGAGGAATGTGTGAGTTTATTAAAAAAACAGATATTGGGTTACATCAAAGTTGATGATCCAAAGCATGACGAAGTTAGTGCTTTGTTGTTATACTTAAGGAGACAAAAAAATCAACTTAATAATAATAATGGAGCTGGTAAAAATCAATTAGTCAGTGGAAAAAATGATGGTGGAAGTTCGATTGGACTTTTAGAGGAAAAGGATGCCTTGAAAAGATTAGATTTTCCTCTGACTAAAACGATTATGAATGCTGAACTAGATGCGAACGGTGGTGAAGTTATCACGGATGAGGTAAGTATTTCATTTATTGATTACCGTACCATGATACTTTCTGCTATTTTCCTGTGCAGGACATCGTTTTGTTCCTTCCTTTTAAATTTACTCACACATACTATATTTTATCATCTCATTAACGTGAAAAGACGACCCTCGCTACAATAGCTTTGACTCTCAATTCTTTTCAACTAAATCAAACCTTAATCCAAATGTATTCCCTGGCCGTGGCAAATAATCCTTCTCTCCATTTTGATTTATATTTCTCTAATCTTCGACTACTAATGGATCCAAAATATGACAACAATGCTTCTACGAATATCCTCTTTGAAAATATGCAAACATCCGCTATGTACCTTGCCCGATCAGATATAAAGTGCTTCATGTGGACTGCTAAAACTGCTTTATGGAGATTGGAAGAAATTCGACGTATGGAAAAAGAGAATGGTACAGATGAACAAGGTGAAAATGATAACTCCAAAATAAAGGCTATGTTACCTAGACTTGCTGAAAGTTTGGCGAATAAGGTAGTAGGTCAAAGACACTTGGCGTCAGTCGATGATTGGAAAGTTTACGTCCAAAGTTTAATCTCACAGGAAAAATATACAGAAGCTATTGATGCCCTGTTGGAGTATAATCCTCCATCCGTTTCGGAACGCGAAGGAACAGATGTACCACCCTATCTTACTGCAAAGGGAAAGATGGAACTATTGGCATCTCTTGCTGTGAAAGCTGGTGATTATGAAAGAGGCGTTCAATGGTATCAACATTTACTGAAAGATTTTACAGATGATTGGTCTTATGGTTCCTCTATGCTTAGATGTGCCTATGAATCGGAAAAGGAGAAAGAGTGTAGTGAGATACTTGATGAATTACAGAATGAAACGTCATCTGAAAAACCAATACGAGGACCTCATTTACTAGCTATTGAGATGGTGGCATTACGATTGAAAAAATTGAATGAGGACCAAAGTACTGCTGCTGATAATGAATGCCATAAGCTTCAACAAAAAATTATCCATTATGTTGCAATTTTTGGTGGTACAGCCGCTTGCTGTTTTTCAGATATACGCCCCTATCTTACTTTACTTCTTGAGAAAGCGTCAAATAAAGAGTCAGTTATCACAGAATTATTGGATCATTTTGTAGATATCCAAAGAAAAGAGAAAATTCAAGGCGATTCCAATCAAACAAGGACCCACTCCTACTATTCTACAGAAAAAAGGAAATTAAGAAGATATATCATTGCATGTCAAATTTGTTTGAAGGTTTGGAGTATGGCGACTGAAACGTGTGGCATGATATTGGACAAGAAATTGCTGCCAAATGTAGATGACATGTTGAAGCAATGGGAACTCTCTTTTATATCCTACAACGAATTTGCGTCTGGAGATGGAAGTCAGGTAAGTACATGCATTGGTCAAAGGATTCTGTTCCATACTTTATTTGTGCTCATAAAACTTTTTTTTCACATTTATAGAAAGAAGTGTTACCAGGTGATGATCTAATTCTATTGTCTGCATTTACCATACTTACCCATCATAAAGATGATCAAAATAATCCAGATCTCATTATGAATGTTATAGCAATCTTGGAGCATGGTTTAGAAAAATCCCCATACAATCCGCAACTTATTCTATTTCTCCTTTCGTTATACTCGACCCCTCAAACATTAAACGCTTCATCTCGCTCACTTAGTCTCTTTCAATCACTAGACATCAAACAAATTCAGCTAGATTCTTTATCGTATCTTTTCTTGCCATTTTCGTTGACTTCAGGTCTGTATACAGAAGCAGCACGGCACTGCGGGAATATTTTAGGAATTCATAGGCACAGTGCAACAGATGTACCGAATTATGCAAAGAAAAGCATGATAAATGGATTCTATCCAGTTGTTGAAGATATGTTGAATTTTCAAAGATTTAAAATGCAGCGCAGTGTTCAACTCCTAGAAGCAAAGGGTTTAATAATGGACTTTGCACCCCTAGCATTAGAAAATGCAAACACGGATATTTGTTTGGGTTACATAAATGGCTTAGTTGGCGGATTAGATGATGAATCTAGAGCGATGGCAATGGTGGATAATGCTGATGATTTCTTTGGTGCACCCAGCATAATTAAAATATGTGGCAATTATAAAAGCGTTCCAAATATAGTCAATGCAGAATACGCAGATAATCGAGATTTTTCTGTTTGGAATTTTATAATTGGTAGTGCAGATAAATATGGAGTAAACTCACAATGGATAAGTTCCAAGAAAATGATAAAAGATTCACTTGAAAGAGGTCATATCCATGGAATCCTTGTTCGAGCTGTGTTGATAATTCATGCAGCTAAACCGATCAAGAAGAAGAAGAAGAAGAAGAAAGAGACTATTTCTGAAATTGTTCAGGAACGTTGCAAATCAATGACTGTAGCAGTACAGAATGCTGTTGCAGCTTCGGGTAACTCAAGGCGCTTTTGGGCAATTACTCAGTTATTTTGTACAATCATCACTTCACTTTGTGCCAATGATCCGCCCATAGTTGTAGATGAAAACGATAAGGAGAGTAATACAATAACTACACTTCTAAAGAAAACATTAGATGAGATGACGGAATTTCGCACGGAATGCACGTCTATGATAATGAATGCATCGTCAACGAATCTCACAGCCAAAACTGCAAGTGCGTTATGTGCCATATGCACAGACTTGCCCAATAGGATTGTTCCAATTTTCGCTCTTTTGGAGTCTATAAGAAAGTTATTCAAATTGCAAGGCAGAACGAAGAATAAAGAACAAACAAAAAAGGAAGCAGAAATGTTGGTACAGCTCGGTTCCGATTTCATAGCATTGATAAGAGATTACAAGAACGCATTAACAGGGTAAGTTTTATATACATGTCCCAAATAATTTGTCAATGTTTATTCCACTCTTCATATCTCATTTATTTATGATGATCGATGCTTATTCGCTCTTAAAGGGACACTTTTGCTTCCATAACGAGTGAATTACTCATCAAAAACGTGACAGAATTTTCAAAATCTAGTCCAATATTGAACCATATTGACTTTCTCGATTCTCCAGATGGAAAAAATAAAGTGCATGAAACCGTTCAGAACATTATTGGTTCTCGTGCAACTTCTACGGATAATGTTCTTCCTTTCTTGAATCACATGATCAATGCTATTGATAAGAATGAATTGTAGGATTTAAAATACATTCAATAGAATAGTACTAATGCTAAGATAAAACCTCATAATCTATTATTGGGTCGACAGATGAGATTGTTTACCTTTGCTTTGATTCTATTTTTTGTATTCGTGTTATGGTTTATAGAAGGTATTGAAAAGACTTTGAACTGACAACCTAAATTTTGCACCTGTTGCTTTGCTTCGATATAAGGTAAAGCCAGTATTATTATGAATAGAAACACTGTCCATAATGACTCAGTCAGGGATGGTGGTAATAAGCTTTTTTACTTTCTTTGGACTGAAATAAATGACAGTCTCGAGTATAAGGAAATGATCCATGGTAATAGTTCTTTAGAACCAAACTCTTTTATTGAGTTTCTCACTCAGGCATATTAAAACGTAAAAGCAAGAATTAATGCACATGGATTTAATGAAAAGGCTGAGATATTATAAAATTATATTTAATTGTGTAAAATATTTTTGGCAAGCATTTAATACATAGCCATACTGAGTCCGCTTCCACCAGAACCCTTTGGTGCTGTTAGTTTGTCTTTGTTTTTCTCCATATTGTCAAAGATTGTAAGATAAGAAGCGACCAAAGCAGTTAAGGTAGAACGCATCTCATTGTACCAAAACACATCAAGCGCAACGACATGCTTAATCCTGGTTGGATCTGGTTTTGATGATCCTGATTCTTTTGATTCAGAGACTTCGGTAGTACTTTGCTTTTTTTCATCCCCGTCCTTTCCTCCGGTCGAACTGCTGGAGGAAGAGCTTTTTGTAACACTTTCTGTAGTTTTTTTAATACCTACTTTATCAAGAGCATCAGATCTTTCTGAATAATATTTGGGTAGGGATTCCATTCTTTTCACAGCTCCTTCACGAATACTCTTCAAATGTTTTGCAACTACCATTTGTACACTAACTCCGAAATTATTTCCATCTTCCATGGCAGGCACATGTAACGAAATATAGCGTTCCAGGAGCTGAGTTTCATCAATGGACTTAGCAAGGTAGTCACGTACTACTGGTAAGGCTTTTTCTAACACTGAATTGGATCCATCACTTCATTTTGAGCACAAACAATAAACAAAGCACATAATTACTAAATATTCAATTTTGTTGTCAACAAATATAAAAAAGAATAACTTAGTTGAACATACCTTGATGCAAGAAGCTCCTTTTCGAAAGACTCAGAGGCTTTAGATAAATCACCAGGTCCATACGGGAAGAGCTCTTCAATAGACTTTTCAATCTCTTCGACAGCACTAAGTCCATCCTTTAGGAAAGCTTCGGCGTTTTTGACAACTTTTTTCTTATAGCTTGCCTAAAGAAAATAGATTAGCAAAAATAAGCATAGTGTAAAACAGGTAGTGGTACGGTCTTGCGGGTTGTGAAAACTTACGACAGTCTTCATTTTTGAATTTGGTGTGAAGCTGGAGGTGGTGTTTTGAACTTTGTGAGGATAAAGAAGAAAATTGGCAGTATTTTCTGTTCTTGACAATCGAAGGATATGGAAGGGATTTGAAGGATTGTACGGCGTTATAGGAATCGTAGTTTATCACACAGTTTCTACTTGCTGACATCATCCTTTTTTTTCTTATTTTACGTAGAAATATGTAGATACTTCGTAAATATAGAATTTAAACACATCATACATAGCAATTTATATTATTATTATTATATTATTATTTTAGCAATACCCGTCAACGAGGATTTTTGCTTTCATTTCTATTTTCGTCTTTTCATTTCTTCATCCTGTCACTATTTGCGTAAGGTACCGCTGTCCAGATTCAAAAGTTTCCTTTAGTTCACTTGATAAAATAACAGGAAGGAAGAAAGTATGTGCTTTATAAAGAATAACGAACGAATTTTTGAACAAAACTACAATCTCTGTCATGTAAAGCTAACCAAAAGAAAGGACTTGAAATTCTTTATGTGGTACAAAAGTTTAGACAATAGTTTAAAAATATAGCTATTGTGACATTAACTTTATTTGATAGCAGCAGTCAATTTTACTTTCATGATTCATGCTCCAATAATTCTGAGTTTACGAGACAACTTTATAACTATTGAACTTGTACTCTGTTATTTTTTTAGTATATTTACTTGCTGACTGGAAGGATATCAAAATTTATTTGAAACAGGAAATTTGCATCGTGCTGAATACTTTGAATGAGAAAAATGCAAAAATAAGTTTTCCAACCGAAACCGAAAACTAAATCATTTACCCAAATTTTATACCACTCTTAAAATAAAATACTTAAAAATAATTGTTTTATTCAAAAAGTATTTAGTACAATTTAAACAATTTTCTTAGCTTACTGCGAATGTTTCATGGTGAGTTGTAAATTAAAGAAACATGTTCATCATTTGTCCCATGCTATCTTTCTTATTCTTTTTCTTTATTTCACCATATTCGTCGTTCCATTCCCAAACTCTAGCGAGTTCTTTTCCCTTTTCAGACACACTACGTTTCAACTTCCCAAGTGCGTTTTCGAAGTCTTGCATCTTAACTGGTCGTAGACGTTGTAATTTCATGACACTGGAAGCATACCCTAAAGCATCATTATCTTCATCAAAATCTTCCTCTGATTCAATACCTAGATCAAGCATCCTGGCCTGTTCATGACTAATTTGGACGACAGCCTCACGGCAAACTTCCTTAATATCAGATCCAGTATAACCTTCTAGCTTCTCGGCAATCAAAGTAAAATTTACAGAAGCATGCAATCTATTCTCTGACATGGTTACCTCTAAAATTTCTTGCCTGGTTTCCAAATCTGGTAAATCAACAAGAATTCTACGTGGAAATCTCCTCAATACAGCTTCATCTAAATCAAAAGGTCTATTTGTGGATCCAATAACAACAACGCGATTAGATCCAGCTTCTCCCTTTCCATTTGTTCCAGAATTTAGACCATCCCATTCACTCATCATTGTTGTCTTCACTGATGTCAAAGTTCCATGAGCTGAGTCATCTGAGCTTCCCTCACGAGACGATAAAAGAGAATCGACTTCATCTAAAAAGATTACACATGGTGCAAGTCTTCGAGCTAATGTGAAGACAGCCTTAGCATTTTTTTCACTCTCTCCGAGCCATTTATTTTCCACAGAAGATGCGTCAACTGAAAGAAAGGAAGCGCAACCTTCTGTTGCAACAGCTTTTGCAAGCATGGTTTTTCCGGTTCCTGGAGGCCCAAAGAGAAGAACCCCTTTCACAGCCTCACGGGCAATGCCTTCACTGTATAAATGTGGGAACTTCAACGGATATGTGATGCTTTGTCTCAACAATTCTTTCACGTCAGATAAACCTCCTATCATATCATAATTCACTCCAATATCCTGTGGAGAAACGACCTGTGAAACTAGTGCTCGCTCATGTTTGTCCTGAGCAAGCGCCATAATATCTTCTCGTGTCCTATGTGCTGCCATTTGTCCTGGATTGGAGGAGGCAGCATCACTTGAGGAGGAAGCTCCTGTTGACGATACTCTACAAATTGAAGCAAGGGCGGATTCGATACTAGATGGATGAATGTATTGAACCTTTATTTCCGTTTCTAAAACGTCGTCATTTTGTTCTGATAATTTCTCCGGTATGATTTCATCGTCTATTGCATTTGACTTCGCAAGTGTGATTATAGGGTCATTCCACGGAAGTTCCTGTATTAAATGTGTGAAAAGAAAGGATTATCAGAAAATATGATATGATGAAATAAAATATTCAACTTCGCAATCTGATTGACTAAACAACAACGCACCTGCATTCGCTGGCTCTTTGCCGCTTCAATTTCGACTGCTGCTTTGACTACATCCTCAATCTCATCTGTGACGTCTCGTACACTAAGCATTTGCCGAATGATAACGATCTTGCCACTTTTTCCACCCTCGGTTTTGAGTTTCAGTTTTCTTTGACTCATTTCTTTCAGCAAAGCCTTTTTATTTTTACGAAATAGCAATGCACCTCTTTCCCGATGTTTCCATCCATCCCATGACCTTGCACGGACTGGATCAGTGGGAGTTCTGATGGGAATATTGTTACATAAGGACTGCAAACGAAGAAGACCACGTTGTTGTTTTGATTCAGAAGATTTGTTAGCATGTATAACAGATGCGGCAGCCGCCAAAGTGCGGATAGCATCTCTACGATTTCGTCTCTTTGACTTTTTCGGTTTTTCATCTTTTTCGACTGGAGCACTTTCTTCATCATTTTTTTCTTCGTCGTCGTCTTCATCTGCTTCGACATTCAGGTCCTCAGTATTTGGTTGTTCGTTCTCTGGTTCAGAGTTTTTTCCTGATGAAGAATTTTGTTGTAGAATTTTATTAAGCCAACTTCCAACATTTGATCCACTTTTAGTATTGCTTGATCCTTCATTACCACTTTTACCAACTTCATTTGCATGGGCGGTTGTGAAAGAAGTTTGTTGGTCTTGTTGAGATTGATTCGGTGTTCCACCACCAGGCATCATACCTCTATTTGGATGATTATTAGGGGGAGGAACATAAACACTAAGCATGACACCTTGGCATCTTGGATCTACTAATGCAGGAGCTGCTCTAGCGAGATTTTCCGCAATTCCTCGTCTCAGATTTTCATTTGATAAAACCTCTGAAAAAGCTTTAGCGAGATGGGGTGGCAGTTTTTGGTTATCAACATTTGGATTACTATTGCTAGAATTATTCTCCTCGGCAAGTCGATCAATTACACTCGTCATAGCTTGTTGAATGACACGTTTCATTATTTCAGGTAGCGGACTAGGAAATTGATTCCCGTTGTTATTATTAATGTTTGGATTTTTCATAAATTCAGGAATTTCTCCGAGGCCTGATATACTAGCGTTAAAGAATTGGGGTGGTGGCGAATCTGATCCACTGGTCTGTTGCTTCATCTGATCCTGTAAAAACTTATTCCATTTATTAAGGTTTTCATTCCTTTTCGTATTATCGATGCCTTCTTCTTTTGTAGACTCGGCATTTTGACGCTGTTGCATGGCAAACATATGTGGAAACAGATTTCCAGCCTCTGGTGGCGCTATTGCTCCCATTATACCAGGGTTTCCATCTTTATCTTGCGTGCGACCCAAAAAAATATTAAAACGTTTTGATCCCTCTGGATCGTTCACCCCAGAGGCATTATTATTTGGGCCAAATGAAAATGCACGCATATTGTTTCCGTTTGCTCCGGGAGGCATATTCATATTGTAATGAAATGCGCTATTTTGATCTCCTGCTGGAAAGTGCGAATTCATGGTGTTTGGCTCCATATTGGATGGATTATTCATAATGAATGCATTATTATTATTATTTCCCCATTGAGGTTGTCCACCCCTCATTCCTGACCTACCATGAGATGAATGAGAACTCTTTTTGTGTTTATCACCATAAGCATCAATCCCCTTTCCTAACATGAGGAGATGAATATTGTCTTCATTTTGACTTTCCTTAGCCAAACGTTCTACAGCACTTTTTGATTTGAGAATGGATGAGGCCCCATCCGTATTTAGAAATAAGACAAGTGGTAGATGATTTTTGGTTCGTTCGTCGCTACCAGTATTGTACTGTTCAAACACTTCTTCATCTTTCAATTGACGTTGCAGGGATTCGTTTGCAACATCATCAGCTGTATCATCCAATTGCATTGCAAAGTCTTTTTGCATTCGCGAGCTAAGCTTGGCAAATTCAGAATTTATCACGTTTTTCTCGAATTGACCTGTATTGGCAAGACGCAGTAAATGGGACAAAAGACGTGCAGGTTTAAGCTCCGGGGAATCAACAGAAAGCCCAAGGTGGGGATTGTGTGAGACAAGATTCAATCGAATAGCAGAAAAGGTCTCATCATCAACAATAAACATTCCACAACCAAGTGAATGAGCCTATGAAAAGATAAGAAACATAATAATTTAGGAAAGGAAAAATCCGTTTCTGAAATCTGACAGAAAGCCACTTTTGATCCAAATAGTAGGAATTACATGAATGGAACTTACCAATGATAATGCAACTGTTTCTTGCATTGGTAAATTAAGAGCCACTTTTTCCTCAAGATTCTCTGAGTCCCCTTCCTGACTTTCTTCTTCTTGCCCAGTAGGGAACAAATTACTTTGATAATTTGCATTCACATTGGAGTTACTTGCACCACTAAGCTTATCGAGATCATTTTGATCGGAATAAAGTCTCAATCCGCCTTTCCACCACCAATCTTCATCATTAGTAGATTTTGAATCATCTTTCTCACTTTTCTTTGATGATTTTGAGGGGATAGTGACATGTTTACGCCATTTCGGTTGAGATGCCAGACTTAGTATAGCTGTCAGAGACCGAGCCGTACTTTCATCCAAATACTTTCGATTAGAAACGATATTTTTGGAGCTTGTTTTGGATTTATTATCATGATCATTGGAAGATTTGGTATCGTTTTTCTTTACTTTGGAGGATGAACTTTGATTTGGAGTTAGTTCCAACAATAATCCACGATAAAGTGTTCTACGATCAAGTCGTCTTCGCGAGTCTATATCTATATCTTTGGCGTTATCTTTCATGTATTGTAGTTGCTGCTGATTGGGCGGTATAAATAGAAACGGTTGAAACGCGTGAACAAGAGCCTCATCCAACGTAAATTCGTTCGAGTCATCATCTGCATTATCCTCATTATTTATTTCGTCATCATCTACAATTTCGTCCTGTGCTTCAAGTACAGCATCTGTCATCATAACATGCATTCCTTCGTCGACGTCATTTTCTACGAGCTCGGCGACCAGTTCTTCTTCATCTGATAAAAAAGACATATCCTCCGTGTCTTCTGTGTCGTCAGAGGAATTACTATCTGGATCACCTACAGCATTAGCTTTTTTCATATTAATATTTTCTTTTAAGCTTATGCCATTAGCATCATACCTTTCATCTTCAATTTCTTTCACTACAGCACATGCCCCTTCATTGTCAGATAGTTCTCCATCCGAGGAATCAAATTCAGCATTATTTTGATGGATATTTTCGTTTTGATGGTCTTCATCGTCATTTTTATGCTTTTGTAGGTCGTGCAATTCATCTTTTAATTCTACACTGGCGACATAAGACTTCAAGGCATTTTCTTTCGGGTTATTTTCTTCATCGTTCAAATCCTCTTCTTCTTCCTGTCCTCCTCCCCTCATAACATGCATAGATATTCCCCATTTACTCTTATCGATGGGAAAAGGTTTCACCGATTCACCATTTTTATCCAATTCAAATTGTGATGAAAATAAAGAAGCCGATTTGAGAGCAATCGGCGTTTCGCGTGTTTGTTTTATTGTTCTACCAGACACGAAAGTGCTGTATGATATGATTAGCAGAGTAAAATATGCCACCCTCGAATATGATCCTCTTCCTCTATGGGTTCGTGAAGGTAACATTGTTGTAAAAAACTTAAAATTTGATTCGATATGAATGATTGAGGCAATGGATCATAGGTTACGTGATGTACAAGATCGATGAGTTTCTGTTCTGTTCTCTTTTTTTTCTCTAATGCACCCACGTGTAAATTCTTGAGTAGTAAATTTTTTCTTGCCGATCACTCTTTTGAAAGATTAATCATACGCACAATTATGTCAGTAATGTACGTAACGGTGCAATCAAAGCATGCGTTATTCGGAAGTCAATCTGATCGTTACACGTTGGATCAGAATTTCCTTTTCATGGACGTAATTAGTTATAAGCTATCATAGAGTGCTGACATCATCTATCTCAATCATTGATCTTCGAAAATTCCTATCTCCGTATGTATCATATAGTACTTAATCTTATTGGAATGAATTGGTTATGTGCAAATATAAAATATTAGGAGTCAATTTCAATTGAACAGTGGTATAGCAACTGCAGCAGTCAGTAATAATTCCGAACGAATAAAGTAAACCGTATCCAACATATCAGAAGCAGGTTGGAGTGGTTCAGCATAACTAAGGCAAGGCCCTATTTTAATGAGATCCATCAATCAATTTTGGTGAGTTGAATTAATAGTAATTTGTATTTTTTGAAAACCTTTCAAGTTATATTCAAATTAGGAATTGGGTGGGATAAGATGTAACTTATTTTTTGTAACTCCTATCCACATTAATCAGTACATTAATGAAAAGTGTAAATAACCTCTCTATTCTTTCTTTTAAGATTTTTTCCACTCTGCATCGCAACAAAATTTAAGTGCATAGGAAACTCAAAATAATAAAAACAGGTCGATTTTGAACAAATTAATGATTCCAAGATGATATGGAAGTACCGTAGTCGACAAAATTCAAAACATCACATGAATTTTAATAAATGAGCCCATGTTCAACTGCTGTTTAAGTTAAATCTACTGTCACCCGCCAAAAGTATCTATACCGTAGCTAGCATCATAATTGCACCGATTTTTAATTGCATTTTGACCCCTCCAAACGAGATTTCTGCATTTGACATTTTTACCTTACGAGGTAACTGAAATTATCAAAATTCAAAGTATTTTTTATTTAGGCAAAATCCAAAAATAGGATCTAAATAAAATCAGAAACATCTTGCATTTTTTTAGTGAATGCCCTAAGTATATTTTCATATTCCCTAAGTACATT
>Ga0209092_10000338_pt1 | contig 45275 bp, 28 predicted proteins | sample FraStrMetagenome_FD_187446 | JGI IMG/M metagenome (GOLD analysis project Ga0209092, IMG submission 187446) | Marine eukaryotic phytoplankton communities from Arctic Ocean - Fram Strait ARC3M Metagenome (SPAdes) (version 2) | ecosystem: Environmental > Aquatic > Marine > Oceanic | place: Fram...
ATGGGAAAATATTTTTTGAGAAAAATCGTCACAAATATTGCATTTCAATTTATGTTTCTCCTTCAAGCAATGTTGACAGCTCGATCTTATTCCTTTCTTTCCAGAACAGCATTCCTATCTACTTCTCCCTCCATACTCCATCATCAATCGATCCACCGTAACAATAATTCCCCCATAAAATCACAAATAGCAATGTCATCTTCTTCCTCCTCAACGACGGAGTTATCCTCTCTCTATCATTATACTCCCCTCATCTATTCTCAACCATTAAGTGATATCTCCAAACGACCCATCTATCTCAAACTGGACTTACTTCAACCCTCCGGTTCCTTCAAAGATCGTGGAATGGCAAATCTATGCCATACAAAATATTATGATCCCATCAACCCCATACGAAAGGTCATATCCTCTTCTGGAGGAAATGCTGGATTGGCCGTCACGACAGTGGCACAACAATTGGAGGGGATGGAAGTTCAAGTAGTCGTTCCGGAAACTACCAAACAGATTGTCATTGACAAATTAACTTCCTTAGGTGCACAAGTGACAATTCATGGTGAGAATTGGAATGCTGCTGATTTGTTAGCAAGAAGTATGGTGGAAGAAAGTCAGGGTATGGCAGCATATGTGAGTCCTTACGATGATGAGCTTTTATGGGAGGGTCATTCCACGGTGATCAAGGAGATTGTAGAACAATCTTCCAAACTTGATATTTCAATGAAGGCTGTGGTGGCGAGTGTAGGAGGCGGTGGATTATTATGTGGGATATTGGATGGATTACAAAATCAAAATATTTCTCACGACATATTAGTTGTAGCTGCGGAAACAGAGGGTGCCTCCAGTTTTGATAAGGGTTGGAAAGCAGGGAAAGCTGTTTCCTTATCTTCCATCGATTCCATCGCGACATCTTTGGGAGCATTGCAAGTTACGGAGGAAGCAATTCAAAAAGGGAAATTACATATCGAGTCGGGTGGTTTGTTACAGACTGGCGTTTCCACGGATCAAGAAGCTGTTGAGGCATGTCTGAATTTTGCAAGAGATCATAAAATGTTAGTAGAGCCTGCTTGTGGTGCTGCTTTGGCGACGATTTATTCGGAAAGATTACGAAATGAACTTTTTGAGAATCTTACGGATGATGATGATAAATCAGGAGCTATTATGGTGGAAGTTTGTGGAGGTAATGCTGTGAATCTTGAATTGATGAATTTGTGGCAATCACAATTTTTAGATAGTTAGATACACAATTAAAATTTGATAATTGACTGCTATTATTTCTTTTCAAATTCAAGCTTCCATGTCAATTTATAGCCATTTTGATAAAATTCATTTTAGAGAAACTTTTTCATCTGATAGTTTCAAATATGTTTCAAAATTATTGTAAATTTTATTATTATTAATTACACTCAAACTACAAAGATGGAAACGTTCTCATCACCCATTCATGATCAGACGTCACTGAAAAATCAAAGTATGAGTTCTCCAGAGCAGGCCAAGTATGAAGACTTGTTGAAATCGATTACTGAACTTCAAAATAGTCTCCAAGATTCTGCTGCCTTCACCAAGAGCCTCAAGGAAGAAAATGAATCACTTAAATTACAACACCAGGATGTTTCTGCAACGCTCCTCCGAACTAGAACACAAAATAAGGAAACTAGTGAAACACTTACAAAGCAACTACAATTAACCATAGAAAAAGAGCAAACTATTGCCACCCAAATAACAACATGGCAAACTCAAATTCAAAACTATAAGGAGAAAATTCTAAGACTCGAAACCAATCAATCGAGTCATAGTATGCAACGCACACGGTTGCAAATACAAAAAGAACTAGAACTGATTTATTCCTCGAAATATGATAAGGTGGATCAGGAAATGAACGAGATGCGTGAAAAATTCTTTGAAGCAACTCAAAAATTTGAATTCTGTCAGGTTGAGTTTCAACAATATAAGGAAAATATACAACAGGAAAAGAAATCTATGGAATTAAGACATCAAGAACAATTGAAAACGCTTAGATGCGATCGATTGAAACTGTTTCACAAAGAAGCGCAACATATTGCATCTACAACTACTCTTTATAATAAAGAATTCGGTTATGCTCGTGATAAGGTTATGGAGACGCTCCATCAGCAAATTGAAGCACATATAATAACAGAAAAGCTACTCCGAGAAGAAAATACAACCTTGTGTCATAAAAATGAACAGATTGAAAAAACTCTGCAAACTACATCAGCTGGGCATCAAGTAGAAATGACTAAGATGAGGTCCGATTTTGCACTATTAGAAATAACCAACAAACGTCTCCGATCGAAGGTTGAATCTTTGGAAAATCAAAGTCATACGTTACGTGTAGATATAAAAGATGCAAGAAAGGCACAAACAGATGCCGAAAACGAAAATAATCATTTGAATATAATGCTTAATGAGGAACGTAAAAAATGGAGTGAATCTTTACAAAATTCCGAGGCTTGTCTTGAAAGGCATAAAGCTGACTTTGTATTGGACAAAGAAGATATGAATAGAAAACATGAATTTCTGAATCAAAAACTTAAAAGTACTAGTTCTGAATTGAAAAAATTACAAGAAAATGCGGTTGCGAATTCAAGATCTATAGCTATTAAAGATGCGAAAGCTCGAAGTGAATCGAATGAAAAAATCAATGCATTACTAAATCAGAAAGAGGATCTTAAAAATAAGGTTCATGAGCTCGAGAATAAATTAGATTGGAGTGAAATTGAACAAAAGACGATGCTTGAGAAAGTTATGAAAGACAGGGACGAGTTACGACAGGCCATAAGTGAAACTTCGAAAGATGCAGAGCTAAAAACTCACAGTCTTCTTGCTTGTCAAAAAACAGCTGACTCTTTACGATCTCAGTTGTTGCTGACGGAGAAAAAAGTCACGAAAATGGAGCAGGACATTGATTTGTTTCAAAAGCAAGCGAAAGATGCAGAAGCTCACATAGCCCAGCTGGGCAGTTGCAATCATAAGTTAAAAGACCAAGTAGGCGAAGGAAAAAAGGACGTTGAGATTATCAAAATTGAAACAGAAAAAGAGAGGAAGAATCAAGATTTGAAAGTAAACGAGTTAATAAAAAGTATAGATGATGAGAAGAAAAAGACAAAAATTTTCTTAAAAGAGGAGGTAAGTATCACTATCATGAGACTTTTATTAGCAGTCAAATGATTCTTTCAACTTCTAAATTCATCTGTTATGATTTTTTATTGCATTTTTATCATACAAGGTGGAAAAAATGAAGGCAAAGGTATCAAGAGAAAAACAGAAATCTAATGCATACAAGGAGAAATACTTTGAGGTCCACAAGAAAATGCTTCAAGTAAAAGAATATTTGAAGGGTCTAGCGATTAGTCAAGCTGAAGCAGATATACATGAAAAACTTAAATTGCTGGAAACTGATGTCTAGAGGTAGCGCTTTTTTTCTAAGGAGGGGGGATTTGCTAAATCTTGAAAAAAGAAAAAAAGTAAAACTCTGACCTAAATTATAAAAAAGGCGCTCCAAATAACGCCAACAAACATGACTCCTCCATGATGGACAAGTCAGGAATCTTTAGATCCATTGTGATCGAATATGAATGGACCCTCAAACAAGTGAAAAAAAATCATAAGAAAGTGGAAGCAAAACTTAAAGATTGCTTGAAAAGATTTCTGTCTGAAGAAGAATGCACACCAAATTCATTATTAAATACTCACTGTTCGAATTCTTTGTATTCGAGAGTTCGTAAAGGAAGAAATGAAGATTCCAAAGATTTCAAAGAAACGAGTAATAGTTCATGTCGTCATTATCTGCCAACGAGCAATAAATATGTCAAAAGGCAAAAAGAAAGCATAAAAAGAAAAACAGATCAAAATGCCTTTTCGAATAATATCGGATTATTTACAGAAAAGTCTATTTTGGATCCAAACTCCTTTACTCACGAGAATAAAGATATCTATCAAGTTGAGGCTAATCCAATCATTAACATTCAAGCTCTAATATCAGAACGAAAAAGTTATCATGACCAGATTGCAAAACTCTATTTATCCCTTCTCATCAATGAAAAACCGAGAATTCACCGTCACGTATCATTGCAATCTAATCCTTCAAAAATAGGCAAAGACGAAACTATGATCAATGAAATACCAGACACTGGAGATTTATTTGTGACATCAAACATAGCTGCTGCAACGATTGAAGGTACCATTAGAAAAGCATTCAATTTACATACTTCTAGTAATGAAAGCACCTCAAATAAACTCATAAAATTAAAAGGACTCCGACCTCGATTAATTTGGTTTGATCATGAAGAAACGTTGAGTGTTGATTGGCGAACTCTTCAAAGTAAGTAGCTAAACAGGTTTTTGCAGGATTTAGTTCGAAGACTACAAATAATTGTATTGTTTTGCTTAATAAGAATTTGTTCGAGAGGATTTCAGTATAATTAAAGAACTGGCGCAATTGAAATCTGAAGGGAAATTCACAAAATATGTCAAACTAGTTGAAAATATTTTGAGCAGTAATCTAGTTGAAGACGTTGAAGTGAATGATCTTGAACAAATTAATATTCTTTGGCGTCAGCTTTTATTTATTTGCATTTGCTTTGCAAATAAATGTGCACGAGAGAAGAAATATTCCGCAGCTCTAGGTAAGTTTCGATCAAGCATTAAAATTGTAAATGATTACTTGTATTACTTTTCCTTTACATTGCTCCGTATTTCTTGAACAGAAATACTTGATCGCGCAAGCATATATGCATTAGATAGAAAAATCAATTCAAATTATATTGCAGCTTCGATTAATTTATCTTATGCAAAGTATTACACAATCAGAAATAAGGCAAACGCTGCACTCCAATATGTCAATAAAGCTCTTAAGACTTTTTCCATTGACAAAGAGTGGACTAGCTATACTGAGTGTTGTTTACACAAATCATATATTCTTTGGAAACTTGGGCGATGTACTGCTGCGACCAAGCAATCATGGATAGCCATATCCATGATTAGGGATGAAAAAATGGCGATCCAAACTCACAAAGAACGAGTTATATTTGTTGTAGCAATGCATAACATTGCTGTGCAATTTTTTTCTATAGGAAAAATAACGGATGCATATATCAGTATTGAAAAAGCATGTCGTATTGCTCAGTTGTCAAAAAATCATGGTGATTCTACAAATCCAAACATTCTAGCAACTTATCAAATATGCCTTTACAGATTCGTCGAATCATTCTCCTTCAATTAATAATTGGCATAGAGTTCTTTTTATTGTCGACATTAGCCAAAATATTTAATATAAATCATTTGCAACATAATAAATCTATGAAAAATTACTTATTACCTCCATAATCAAATCCAGTATTGTCTAAAAGAATTACAACAATTTTTAAGATAAAATAACCCAGTTTCATCGCAATAAACTCAGAGTAAAAAAATCCTGAGATCTAATTAGAAAGTTAACCCCTCTGCTGGCTGCCTGGCTCTTCGGTTGGAATCGGAACACATTTCAGAACGTAAGGAAATCAAAAGATCTTCAATGCCCATACTTCTATTCCAAGCTTTAGTTGCTGGTAGCTTTGAATTTATAATGAGACCCGTTTTTTGATTGACACAATTCATATTGATCCTTGAAATGAAGCGAACTTCTGGCGGAACAGCGGGGTATTTGTCTGTACAATGGATTCGGAGCTCGTAAAATCTTCCATCATGTTGAGTCTGGGAATAATTGTGCAGTCAAATTAGAAAAAAAAATCAATTTGGTAAGTTTGTGAGTCCTCATCCATATAATTAGCTCAACAATGATATGGCACAGATTAGTGTACAGGTAGACACTTACACCAGGGGGGCCAAGGATTCCACCGTTCCAATGAGAAAGAAAGGTATCACCAGGATCTACCAAACCAAAAGAAATTGACATTTCCCCATGCCCTTTTTCGCTTGCTTCAAGTTCTGCCAATAACTTGAAGTTACGAGGGATAATGACAGTCTCTCCTGATGCCGTACGCTGCATTTGCTTGTATTGATTGTTGTTTTGTTCTCTAGTTCTCTTTTTAGACCTTCGAGCACTTGTAAGAGGAAGGTTTTCACAATAAATAGATACATAATCAATATTCCGAATGATCGTATGTAGTCCTATAGCATGAACTAATAAATTAAAAAATCCCCTAAATAAACGGAAAAAGTGCTTAAGTGCAAAATCAACCTTAAAAAGACAATTGCGAAGGAAAGAAATTCAAAATTAAGCGTTGGACTTGTTATTTAAGTGATATTTTGTGGCAATGATAAAAAAACTGAAAAAGCTTTCGTTCACTTTTTAGTCCTTTTAACATGAGAGACTTTTTGTTTGAAAGGTGATATAAAAATTTCATCGAATTAGTTTCTTAAGCTTTGCAACTAAAACAGTTAAAAAAAGACAAATATATATATTATTTATGGGTATTATCCTTATATTGATAAAATGTAGTAATGCAATTGTGTGACTGAAGAGACCAGGACACTTTTCTATTCAGAGCATATAGAAAGGCATTATTGGTTCAACGGAGCAAGACAGCGTCGCTCGCCTTCCTCAACTTCTTCGTGCAAACTTTCAACAAGTTTGTTCGGCAAAATATTACCATTCTCTACATCAAATTGAGGACTTTCTTCATTACAGTTTGCGATAGGTGACAATTCAGAATTATTGTCTATCATAGTTTTCGAAGATCTCGTCGCCGTTGCTTCAGAATGAAGAGAGTGAAAACTTTGAGTGCTTTCTGTACTTTTACGACTGGTTCGGGAGGATCTTCTCAGACCTTTTGAACCAGTAGAATCTCGAGAGTTTCTATTATCAATTGAGTCGTCTTGCAAGGTTACATGGTTCAAAGATTCTACGATTTCTTCCTCTTCATGATTCTCTTTGCTTTCCTCGTTGCTGCTGCTCTTTTTCATAGAGTGTATGACTTCATGGATTTCTTGAATCTCATCAATGATTTTTTCATCATCAATTATGCCTTCAAGGTGATCAATTGTATCATTAAGAATATCATATAACTTCTCGTCCACTTCAGCTCCATCCAATGACCCGATCGTTCCACCTAATGCCGAGCATAAACCTCGAGAATATGTTTTGCTGAAATCAGAATGATTCTCGAACATTGTTTCAGCAATAATAATCGCAGTACTCATTACTTTATCGTTCGAAATATTTTCTTTAGACTTGCTTTCATCATTTGATGGTAATCCTTTTATCCCAGCATCAACTAACGAACAAATATATCCGACAATCTTCTTAGCATTTAGGACTGCAGATTTAGCTTTCTTCTCTTTAATTCTTTTTGATGCAGATACTAGGAATGGCCTCAGAGACGCAATGAGCGAATTTTGCGCGGAGTCATTTGTCATGGAATAAGCAGGGAAGAAGATGCTCAACATTTGGAGCAAACGTACTGGACTACCGACATCAGCAACATCATCAACCCCTTCATCTTCGTTCCACAAAGAATCTGCAAAGAAATTCGTATCAAAGTGCATCATCAGCAGTTTTGAAAGAATATCTGCGTTATGAAGTTTATTTGAGATCATGAGTTTCACACAGATCTCAGCAGCTATGATCACCATGACATCATCTTGATAGTTCATCATTGTATTTATAACGCCCATCAAGCTTTCCTGAAGCTTTGACATAGGATTAACCTCTGAGCATTCTGGTTGAAATAGTACTGCAAGATCACATAAAGATAGTGCAGCTTGTGCTCGTACAGGATTTTTTTCACGTGGATTGCTTGCTAGCTTTAGTAAAATGGATTGGAACTGTTCAACTACATCCATCTCGGTGGATAAAAGTGCGAATTTTCCTGTTTGGAACAATATTTATATTATAAGATTATCGAATGAAAAAATTAGAAAAAATAGATTCATTAACTTACCAAGGCAACTAACGCCAGCTTCCCTAATAGTAATATTTTCACTCGTTACCATTGGCATGATTAGAGAATGAAATGAGTTCAAAGTTCCATCTTCGGTATTAGTTCTTGCAACCTTTTCTAAAACTACTAAGAGAATATTGGCCATTCTCAACTTTGTTTCGGTGGATGATGCCATCATCTGAGTTTCAATTGTATTCATTTCATTATTGTGAGCGGAGCTTGATAAAATATTTTTTAGAATATCCGCGATATCTTTGACGAATTCAGTTTCATCATTATGCGATAAGATCATGACCTGAAGACAACTCTCAATAAGAATATCAGGTGTATCTAGAGAGATTAAAATGTCACGAATAATGGAAAAAAAATGTCGCCTACTTCCCTCTTCTTGGAGATCAGTGAATCTTGACAATTTGAGAAGTTGGAGGCATACAGAGCATTCACTTTCTTCGATATTTTCACTCTCCTCTTCGTCGATCTCATTACGATTTTCTTTTTTGCCGTTCATATGCGTAGTAAATTTTTCAATGTGCGACATGAGTACTTCGCATAAAGTTGGCACATCTACGAAAATATTTTGAATTTGTTGTTGCTTTTGAATATCTGAAATCTGGGTTGATTTCTCAATCATGGTACACTTAACACGAAGGTACAACGCACGAGCGGCGTCTAATTTCTCTTCATTGATTGAAGTTGTAATTAATTCAACATTTTCCCTGAAAGCTCTAATCTCAGGACTACTAAGTTCTTTAAGAGTCGCATTTGCCACTTTCTCATTTTCTTCCCAAGCAACACTCACTATAGATCGAACGGTGTTCTCACAAATAGATTCATTTTCAGCATCGCAAGGATCGAGAAGTCGCAACAATTCTATAGGGTCAAATTTGACACTTTTAAGCCAATTTGTGCATAAGAGTTGAAGTGTCTTTTCATAAGTGTTCTTGCACCTGATTTTTCATAAAGAAAATTATAAGTTACTTCGCTCCATAAATTATATGTAAATTGAATGACACAAACTAACCTTTTCCTTAGGCCGTTTCTCAAAACATTGAGTCGATCGTCCAAACTCAGATCTTGAATCACATCGGCCCCTTTCCTAGACATCAAAACGTGCAAGGCCTCCACTCGTACCTTTTCTTTGATATCTCTAATCCTACCAACCACAATAGGTAAAGTATCTTCTTGTAGCGGTAAACTCTGTAATGCAGCTGTACGAACAGCAAAAGAAGAGTCGTGCTTTGTATTATTTATCAAAGATAAAATCATGTACTCGGGGACAAGATCCGCAAGTGACGGATTTGTATTCGTCAGCGCAATAGCACCACATGCCTTTGAAGCGGTAAGACGAACAATTTGAGCTTTATCAAGAAGTCGGGGATTTAACAATTTAAAAATGAAATCTAGAGACGATTCACGGAATGCAACTGCTGAACTTTTCAATGAAAGAAGATAGGTAAGACTATATCCAAACAAAGCGCAGGCTTTCGCTCTGATGACATCCTCTTGTGACAATATGAACTTCGCTACATGCTGAAGAAGCCCGTCATAAATATATCCATCTTTTGAATCAATAGCACATCCAAATGCAGCAGCCAATTCTAAAATGCAATGAATAGATTCTTCCATTGATTTAATGTTTTGTGCAGCAACGAGGAAAGCGGTGTTTACACAGTGCAACAATGCATTCAAAATCTCTTCCTGTGTCTCTTTCGATGTTTTATTAATTTCTAGGTTGCTCATCATTTCAGAGAGTCCGTGATCCTTTTCAGAAATTTCATTGGTTTCTTTGCCTTCATCTACTCTATGCACTCGTTTGAAATGACTAATTTCTTTTCTCATCATCATGACTCTCATCTCGGCTTCGGTACGGCTACTAGCTTTTCTTGAATCAAAAGTAAAGGATTTTTTCACATACGATTTTGGTGAAGACATGTTGGATGCAATATCATCGGTGTCATTTTGAATACTATCTCTTCGCTGGAACTCGTCAAAATGAAAAAGAACAATTTCAGTAAGAGTCTTTCTTTCTGTACTATCGTTCATTTCGTTGTTTTTGAAATAATCTGAAACCTTAAAGTTTTGTCTGGAGTGTGGGGTTCAACTTCTGGAACAAATGCTTTTGTGAATGTGTATTGAATCAATTAAAAATAGTGATTTCTTTTTGTGACAACGGAAGAAATGGAATTCAAATTCTAAAATCATCCATTACGGCATCTTGTAGTACTTAAGGATGACAGTTGAGATTGTTGAAATATGTTACCGTTAACTTTTTCTATTTTTTTTGTGTATGAATATAATAATTTCGGAATTGTGATATATTTAAATTATTTAAGGCCATAAACTCTATATATCCAATTGAGTATAATTTATCTTTTCATAATAACTCGCCTATTTAGCACATTACATCAGCCAATATTATTTCATTGTTTATGTGGGATATAAATTTTTAGGTCCAATTTAAGTAGCTTTGTTCGTATATAAGTTATTTTTTTACCTTTACTTTGGTAGTCTCTCTGCTGTGGTGTCAAGCCAGTCTTTACGCTCCACTCTAGCTCGAGAAATTCCTTCCGTCTATCCGGACGAATAGTTTACCAGTAGCAGAAGGTACATAGCATAGGCTATAATCAATAGGATCAAAGGGGAGGTCCACCCTACTGTCATTTTCAACATTGAAGAATTACAAAATTACAAAATTACAAAATTACAAAAAGAAGAAAAAGGAATCCCAAAAAACATCCAAAAGCTAACGTCTAAATAAAGAAAAAATTATGTTTGGGGTGACGTAGGAATGATGATTTTTTCCACATGTCAAGTCACTTTTTGCATGTATTTAATCTGCTGAAAGAAGTGAAAGCATTTCTACCACCTCGTTTTGCAAGCGATTTGTGTTTTGTTTGATCCATTGTTTGTCCTAAATTTCTGAAAGTTCATGTTCTGCTGGTCTACCTAAATTCAGCAACAAAAGTACATGATGTATGTTTATTTTACTACTTATCGCGTTTACTACTGTTCTGTTTTAATTATTTGTAAAATATTCTTATCTAATTACCTTGAACTACTTAAGAATAAATTCAACGCATAAAAAGAAATATTTAAGCATTCTAATTATTGATTAGATGTAAGGTACGTCATAAAGCGACACTTTTTAATGTATGTAAGCATATATCTATTTATGTATCTTATCCAAAATGGAAACCTTTAGATGTTCAGTCATGTTCTTTCAGAATATAGATTTATCGCTCTGCTATCATCAAAATCCATTCAAACTCAAAGAAGTATTCAAAGAATTTTCTAGACAAACTTCATAAATCCAATTAAAACTTGAATCGTAATCAAGAAATGAATCATTCCAATGGTTTCCGAAAAAATGAACAACAATGAATTTAAGGTCGCACTAGCTGGAGTCGCCGGAAATATTTTAGAATGGTATGATTTTGCAATCTTTGGATACTTTAGTGACATCATTGGAGTCAACTTCTTCCCACCCAATCAGGAAGGAAATGCATCTCTAATTGAAGCATTTACAGTATTTGGGCTGGCATTTCTGGCAAGACCTATAGGTGGAGCTTTTATTGGAAAGATGGGGGATATTTATGGGCGAAAACGTGCTTTGGAAACGTCCTTATTTTTCATGGCCTTCCCTACGCTGGCTTTGGGATGTTTACCAACGTATGCGATGGCTGGATGGCTTTCGACTGCGTTACTTATTTTGGTGAGGCTTATACAGGGTCTTTCTGTGGGTGGGCAATTGACGTCGGCTTTGGTGTTTACTTTAGAGAGGACGCATATAAGTAAATGGGGATTTTGGGCATCTACTGTATACGCTGCATCTAGTATTGGAGTTTCATTAAGTAGTTTGATTGCTTCTATTCTTAGAGATACACTCAGTGATGAGCAACTTCAAAATTGGGGATGGCGAATACCCTTTTGGCTTGGAGGATTAGGCGCTTTACCAGCTATGTACTTACGATACAATGTACCAGAATATTCATTGCAGCACATTGAGATTGAATCGGATAATGATGAGATAGATAATGCAGATGAACAGAGTCAAAACTCTTTTGTTCGCTTACTGGAACAAGAAATGGGTATGGAACTAGAAGTTGATCCTAATTCCAAGCAACCCATACGAGACTCGTTTGCAAAACCAAATCGCCGTGCTTTGATTGCGGTGGCATTTGCTACAACTGTTCCAGCAACTGCCTATTACATCATCTTTGTATGGTTTGCAATTTTCATGGAGAGTCTTGGCAAAACTGCTATCCCACATGCATTTGCAATAAACTCCATCAATACGATTCTGGGTAGTATTTTTTTTCTTCTTTTAGCAGGATGGTTTACGGATCAAGTGAAACGATATGTCACTATTATGGTGGTCAGTGGGATTCTATTGGGTAGCGTATTTCCATTGGCGCTTGATTACATCGGGTCCGGCTTATCAAATAACGCCGGCATAATTGCACTCTTTATTCAACTTTTCTTATCGATATTATTAGTTATATGGGTTGGAGCAATGTTGCCCTGGATGGTTTTTATATTCCCCCCTGAAATACGGCTCACTTCCCTTTCACTCGGATATAATGTTTCGGTTGGTATTTGGGGTGGCTTCTCACCACTCATAGCAACAATTTTGACAGATCAAATAAGTTTTGCTGCACCAGGGTACTTTGTTGCAGCTGCTGTAGCATTAGGGTTGATAGGCTTATGGATTGCTCCAAGTATTAATTATGAAGAGTTATTTGATCAGAAATCAGAACTTGAAACGTTAGATATTGATGAGAGTATCAGGCAACCACTTCTATCTGAAACTCATGCTGATATTTAATTGACTCAGATGTGTCCGTTTTTTACACCACATACATATCTAAAAAAAACAAATTTTGATACTAAAATTAATAATGAATTCAAAGCATTATATAGCTCATGTATTATTACCTCGAAGGTATAAAAAGGTATCATTTGATTGTGGTTTTAGTCGAATTTCTTAACTTTTGAATGAATTCAAACGCTTCTTTTATTTTATTTATTATGTGCAAGAAGGAAATAATATGAAACCAAACTTGAACTTCATATGACTGGTAAAATTGTGATAAGACTCATCAATCAAGATTAATTTTCTCAAATGCTTTTACATTCCATTCTGGATAGGGAATATCCATTTTTTCTCGACATGTGCCTCTCATTATATTTGACAAAGGCAACAATGCAGCTGTAGGATCTTTTTTGTCATATTGACATCGTTTTTTCTCATATAACTCTTTCATTTTATGGGTATCAAAATCAACGTTTCTGAAATCTGCTAATCCATAGCAATAGTGATGACTTCTAATAGTCTTTGAGCATTTCGTGGCTTTGTTGAATCCTGCAGATGTAGCACCTCTTAAAATATGAAGGACAAAATCACTAAACTCCAAACTCTGCATGTGTAGGAGAGTAAAGTTTGTCAAATGATAAAGTTCATTATCTGCTGGAATCGTATCCGTGCCTTCTCTTGAACTCCCTTGTTTATATGTTGTTTTACACGCTGATCCTATCGTTGCATTTGGATGATGATTACCCTTATCCACTGATCGGAAATAAGTTCCCCTATGAAAACATTTGTTGTAGCAGTAATGACCTATGTCTGACTCAGTATATTTTAAACGGCATAGCGGCGCTTTAGAATACGTTTCGATTTCCTCACTCTCATCTTGAGTATACGGACAGTCTAATGGAATAGGATTACTTCGTATCGTTTTGAATGGTTTGTCGATGTTTGGTAACGACATTAGTTCTTTCCTAAAAGACTCATAACTCCAATGCAGTTCGTCTTTACCAAGTATAGTCATATACTCGTCACTGTCAAGCGGAAAAACAAATTTCGAAACTGCTGCGTATTGTCTAATGACATATGACCACATTGTATCTTTTTGATAAAATTCTCCTTCGCATCTCCAAACGTGCATGCCTTTCTCGATGTAATCATCGAGAGCTTTAGAGGTAAAAGTGTCGTTTCCTTTGTGATCAATTACTACAATGTCATCATACGGAACAACATTTGTATAGTGAGAAATAAGATGATGTAACTTATGCCCTGTGTCGCGTTGGAAAACAATGAATCGAGCTAGAGATTTTTTGAATGGATGTGGCGATACTTTCTTACACGTGTCTTTCATTTTTTCAGAATGTTTTTGTCGCTTAACATCATCAATATAGTGTTTGCGAATTGCGGTCATAGCGGATGGACCAAGTTTCTGCTCTCCTAAAATAGATGCTATTACATCTTTCTCGATATTCGGCCATGCATAATCTTGCTCGAAAGCTCTACCTGACTGCAAGTCACAGAACACTCTCATTGCATGCATGTAAATTTCGTTATCATTATCACCTTCAGAGCTATCCTGGATTTCGTACTCTCTAATTTTACAACCATTGTATGTCTCAACGACATCACCATTCGCTTTAACATTTTCAATGACCATGGCTTCATCAAAAAACTCAATAGCGAAGTCCTTTTTCAGCTTCTCAGGTGGTTTATGGACTCCACAATTATTCCGCAATGCTTTTACAATTCTCTCTGATTCCTTCACTAAGTTTTTGTCAAACTTTGATTTCTCCACAATAACTCTACATAGATTTTCAGAATTTTGTATGGCTGCTTTGTTATATAGAATCCATAAAAGCAAGAATTTATCAATAGAATCTTCGTCTTCTTCATCATCTTCATTCAATGACCTAGCTACTTCTAATGGATTTCTATAAACAAAAACAATAGCTGGCGGCTTTGCGAGCATACTTTAAAATAAGAATCAAAAGGAAGGAGGAGGATTAAAGTGAGAGGGAATCGTAGGCATAAAGGATATGTTTTGTAGCACTTACGTTAGCCAAACTTTTAGAGTGATACAAAGCATCGGATCTTTCATAATCCATGGGATACTTTTATCGAATCCTGATTTCTGTGTTAAAGCTTGTAAGGCCATGGTACCAGCAACAATGGGTAATCTTCCTTCTTTTAATTCCTCTAGAGTTTTTTTTTCATTGTATTGGTCAATTCTACTTTTCCAGTCTAAACCCTGCCCATAGAGAAACGCATCATTTTGCCTTGCAAGTGTTTTTAAGTTGTCGGAATTATCGATAATCAATGCATTTTCATCTCCCCCAGCATGAAAGCCAAAACCCCCGGTAAGGAATCCAGAGAGCATAGATGAACCTGACTTATGCATCGATAATACTACTACTCCTACTTGATCTGAATCCAATTTGAGTGGTGGCATTGATTCATCCCACTTTGAAGGCCGCGACAGCATATCCCAAAAAACTGCCCAAAAATGATAAATTCTAGAATTTTTTGCTTGAACACCTACTGACGATATGTAGCCCTCTGGTAAAGTTTCAATTAATGTTCCATGACCTTTGCAGTCGCTTGCTGTAAGTCCACCTTCGTTTCGAATTCGCCAAACGCATAAATTTTTACGCTTAAGCTTTACTCTGTGATGTTCTAGCATATTTCCAAGGTAAAATTCGCTGTGATAGCCAGTTTGTCCTTTCTTCGGTCGTTCAGGGTCGAACGGTTTCATGTATTGTTCTTCAAACGTTTTCGAAAAATCAAAGCGATGAGACCATATCTTCGCGTTTTTATAGCTCCCATAAAACAGTCTATCATTTACTCCCCCAAATGATCCAAAAATAGGAGCAGCCGCATTGGATGATGAAATGCTAGGAATCTCCGTGACAATATATGTGTCTGTTCGGAACAAACCAACGTATTTGTAATAGTTATCATTTTTGTTTCCTACTTTTTCAATTTCTTTCTTTCGCATCAAATTCCAAACACCCTCTATGGAATTCCACTGCTTGATCATGTTATCATGCGACGTGCAACATTTGCCGTAAGAAACTTTGTGATGGTTTTCTCGTGAATGAGTCAAAAAATCTTTTCTTTTTTCCTCGAATACTTCCATAGACTCAAAAGCAACATTCTCAGTTAAAAGGTAGACCTTATTCAAATTAACTTTTTCGGTAATCGTTTCTGAGTTACGAGCATTTTTGGGTGTTTCCTCGAGAGCATAAGTATGTAGGAAAATATCACAATGTTGATTATTTGGTAGAAGTCTCTCCTTTATGGAAGGAAGCGCAACATGTTCGAAGCTCTTCATTAACCCAAAGAAAAGCAATGCACAGGGCTGATCTTCTTTTGCTGTGAGGCTAAAATCGAGTACATCTAAATCCTCTGAGACTCTATCATAGTCAAAGAAGAAAAAAGGATAAAAGAACCATACACAGAAAAGGAATTTGAAGGCATGAGAGTATCTCGCAAAATTCACAAAACGCACTATTGCAGAAATGACGATTACAAGAACTTCATTTCGAATTTGTATTGCAGCCATTATTTTTGGTTCATTCCTATTCTGATTCCTTGATCCTGGTGTAGCAATGCTAAGATAAATCTGAAGCTATATTTTGTTTTGGTATGAATTGATTAGTAGAGAAGGTAATGAATGGTAATAATAATACTACCTATTGTTGTTTTCGAAAGTATTTTATATGGTTCTCCAAAGTGTTTTAAATGTGAATTTTCCCTAAATAGGATTTAGAGACTCACATGTAAATAATAACAACCAATGCTTAAAATGCATCATAGTAAAAAGTGCATATATTTAATCCCATAGGAAATTCGATTAAGTAAATATTAATTTAAACACCGCACGATCAAAAATTTTGATTCTGTTTTTATAATTACAAGCAAAATTTGCGAAGTAATTAAAGCTTTTCGACATGATAGGAATACATGTGTATCTGAGGAACATAATTTATCTAAGAAATAAATTTACTTAATATATATGTTCGCTAAAACATCTTAAAGAACATGTTTCACGAGCCAGTGAGAACTTATTGGGATGATTACTTTGACAGGCACACGGTGACATAAATACAGTAACACCCAAGTCAGTCTTGATGCAAGGGTTAATGTATTATTTATTTTCTGTTGAACATCAAAAAGTTATTGTTACTCAACAAAGTTTTTTTGCAAACTCAAAAATAATAGTTCCTCTTGAAATATTTTTTTATGAAACGAACGGCTGTCATGTGAAACAATCAACTAATGCGTTATCTACTGGACTTACGTGAACTTAATATTATCAAGAGTGTTCTTGACACCACCAGTGTTCCAAATTTTTTGAGAAGAAATGTATAATACGTTTGATCAAAAGCATGAGATAACTTCACCAGCACCTATTGAACCAAAGTCCATTCAAGAAGATCATAAGAAAGTCGATGACATATATGCATCCTTAGCTGGTGTTGCTGGAAACATTCTTGAATGGTACGACTTTGCGATTTTTGGATATTTTGGTGATATTATCGGTAAAACTTTCTTTCCACCAAATCAAGGAGGTCATGCAGCGTTGATAGAAGCATTTACAGTCTTTGGTATGGCATTTCTTGTCCGACCTGTAGGCGGTGCGCTCATCGGAAAGATGGGGGATATGCATGGTCGTAAAGGTGCATTGGAAACTTCCATTTTTTACATGGCTATTCCTACGTTTCTATTGGGTTGTTTACCGACGTACGCAATGGTAGGATGGCTGTCAACTGCATTGCTCATATCAGTTCGCTTATTACAGGGACTTTCAGTGGGTGGTCAATTTACATCAGCTTTAGTCTTTACACTTGAGCGAACACATAAAAGTAATTGGGGATTTTGGGCTGCTGCTGTTTACGCAGCATCAGATGCGGGAGTAACATTGGGTAGCTTAATAGCATCCATGATTAGAGATACGTTGACTGAAGAACAAGTAGAAAGTTGGGGATGGCGCATACCTTTTTGGCTTGGGGCATTGGGTGCGTTGCCAGCTATATATTTGCGTTACAGGACGGAAGAAATCGAAGTACCTTCCGTTGATGAAGAAAATGAGGGCAAGATTTATGGGGTAGACGAAATGGAAAGATTCACTGGAAAGAAGGATGCTATGAAGTCAAAGACTAAAGGTGTTGAAGATCCTTTGGTGGAAACGTTATCAAAATCAAATCGTAGAGCTTTCCTTGCCTCGATATTAGTTACCTCTTTGGTTGCATTATGCTACTATATCATTTTTCTTTGGCTTGTTTTGTTCATGCAGACTTTTATTGATCCACCTATCCCACATGCATTTACTATCAATTCTGTGAATGGATTTTTGGGAGGAATATTTCTCGTCATGTTTGGAGGATGGTTTGCAGATAAAGTTGGTGACTATGTCAAGATTAGCGCAATCAGCGCGATATCCTTGGGAATTTTATTTCCAGTTGCACTGGCTTTTTTGGGATCAGGTTGGGATGATAGCCAAATATCTGTTACGATGGTTGCATTTTGTATTCAATTTATATTATCTTTTTTCTTGGCAATGCTAACAGGCGCAATGTTGCCATGGTTGGTCTTAATATTTCCACCACAAATACGTCTTACCTCAGTTTCGCTAGGCTACAATATCGCTGTTTGTGCTTGGGGTGGATTCTCCCCTTTGGTTGCAACAATTTTGGTGAATAAATTTCATGCCAATTCTGCACCAGGGTATCTTGTTACATTCGCATCATTCCTCGCTCTTGTTGGTCTTTGGATAGCTCCAAAGACCAACAAGAGTTGAAGTGTGAAGTTAAAGTTGCATCGTAAAAGGAGAGACCAGAACTTTGCTTGAGCCTAGATCAAAAGTAAAGACAATTTTGGGATCGTGTCTATAATTTTTGTTGCGATACTCCAAGAAACAAAAGTAAACATCATAATGAGATCGGTATCTTTGAGATTCTATTGTTAAGAATTCTACGATGTTGTTCATCTCCTTCAGTCTCGACTTCGTCGATATTAAAATATATCAAATTGAAATCATGTAAGCTACATTTATCATTTACATAAAGATCGTTAGTACTCTTCTTTTTGTTTCAGGAAATTCTGATATCACTGATTTGCTGTTTCTAGTTTTTTATCACCCATTTTTTTTTCATGCTGCAAAATGATCCAAACAGCAAATACTTTTTTCTGCATACTATTTTTATCATTATGAGTAGGAAGCGGTAATCCAAACCGATAGCTTTTCGAAATTATACCAATATTAGGTATTTTAGGGTGAACTTGGTGAGACATGGAGTTAACAAGCTGATGTGTAATCATCAAAAGTTGTATCAGCACAGAAACTAAAACTTGGTTTATTGATAACTCTATTTTAAGGCGTAAGAATATTGGAATTTCCTAACATAATTTATAAGTAGAGCAAATATGTCATCGAAACAATCATCTTCGAAATTATTTAATAGTAATAGTTTGAAGGCGGAGTAGGAAAATCGTCAAAGTCTTCATCGGTTACATTATTTGTGTTGATGGGTGGAGTAGGAACATCGTCAAAGCCTCCATCTTCCACATTATTTGTGTTTGTAGGTGGAGTAGGAAAATCGTCAAAGTCTCCATCATCTACATTATTTGTGTTGATGGGTTGAGTAGGAACATCATCAAGATTTCCATCATCTATATCATTTATGCTTGTAGATGGAGTAGGAACGTTGTCAAAGTCTTCATCATCTACATCATTAGTGCTGATGGGTGGAGTAGGAACATCGTCAAAGTCTCCATCTTCCACATTATTGATGTTAATGGGAGTAGTAGGAGCATCGTCAGAACCTTCGTCTACATCATTTGTGTTGATGGGTGGAGTAGGAACATCATCGAAGCCTCCATCGTCTATATCATTTGTATTTGTTGGTAGGACGGGAACATCATCAAAGCCTCCATCTTCCACATTATTGATGTTTATGGGAGTTGTAGGAATATCATCAAGATTTCCATCATCTACATCATTTGTATTTATAGGCGGAACAGGAGCATCATCAAAGTCTCCATCATCTATATCATTCGCGTTTGTTGGAAGGACGGGAACATCGTCAAAGTCTCCATCTTCCACATTATTTGGGTTGATGGGTGGAGTAGGAACATCATCAAAGCCTCCATCGTCTATATCATTTGTATTTGTTGGTAGGACGGGAACATCATCAAAGCCTCCATCTTCCACATTATTGATGTTTATGGGAGTTGTAGGAATATCATCAAGATTTCCATCATCTACATCATTTGTATTGATGGGTGGAGTAGGAACATCATCGAAGCCTCCATCGCCTATATCATTTGTGTTTGTTGGTAGAACGGGAACATCATCGAAGCCTCCATCGTCTACATCATTTGTGTTTGTTGGAAGGATGGTAACATCGTCAAATTCTCCATCTTCCACATTATTTGGGTTGATGGGAGTAGTAGGAGCATCGTCAGAACCTTCGTCTATATCATTTGTATTTATAGGCGGAACAGGAACATCATCAAAGCCTCCATCGTCTACATCATTTGTGTTGATGGGTGGAATAGGAGCATCGTCAAAGCCTCCATCTTCCACATTATTGATGTTTATGGGAGTAGTAGGAATATCATCAAGATTTCCATCATCTACATCATTTGTATTGATGGGTGGAGTAGGAACATCATCGAAGCCTCCATCGCCTATATCATTTGTGTTTGTTGGTAGAACGGGAACATCGTCAAAGCCTCCACCTTCCACATTATTTGGGTTGACAACATCGTCAGAACCTTCGTCTATATCATTTGTATTTATAGGCAGAACAGGAGCATCATCAAAGCCTCCATCGTCTACATCATTTGTATTTGTTGGTAGGACGGGAACATCATCAAAGCCTTCAGTATCTACATTATTTGTGTTTGTAGGTGGATTAGGAATATCGTCAATTTCTCCGTCGGCTATATTATTTGTATTTGTCGTGGGAAAAGAAAAATCGTCAACGTCCGGAGTATCGTCCATTTCTCCGTCGTCGATACTATTAAGAAGAGCTTCAAAAATATCGTCGATGCGTACATCATCAACATTGTTTGTAGGAGGTTCCTGAATGTCATCAAAGCCTCGATCATCGTTTAAAGATGCAACGGGAATATCATCAACGCCTCGATCATCTACATCATTTGAAGATAGTCCCGAAATATCGTCAACGCCTCCATCATTAGTATTATTTACAGGTGATTCCTCAATATCATTCAAGCTTGCATCATTTGCATTATTTGAAGGCTCGTCTGCATTATTTGCATTGTTCTCAGGCACTGTGAAATCATCACCCAAGTTTACGCTAAATGGATCATCAATACCTCCGTCATCATTTCCGTCAGTGGTATCATCATCTTCAATAATATCTACACTTGGAAGCACTCCAATCAGTTCAGAATTAGGTCCAATTTGAAAGAGGCTTCCTGTATTTTCAGGTGTTGGTGTTAATGTATTGACGCTTATCAAAAATGAAGTTGGAGGAGAAGTTGTAAGACTAAAATTTTCTTCAGATGGAGTTAAGGCAGGGGTATTTACAAAGCTTGGTGGGGTTATTTCTATGGAACTTCCCTCCGATGGCACTGTGAGACCACTCTCGTTATTGCTATTGAGGTTTGTTTGACTAATAATAGTGTTTCCATTTCCGGTATTTGGTTGAGGTGCGGGGGAAGCTTCATTTAGTCCTTCGCCGTCTCTATCATCGTCTCCATTATTAAAAGCCTGGATAATCGAGTCATCATCAATTTGTAAATTGATTCCAAGACCATCACCGCCACCGAAACTTTCGTCGTCATCAACAATAGCATTTACATTTGGTAGTAATCCAATTAGCTCAGGATTTGGTCCAAACAAGCTTCCCGTATTTTCAAATGTTGGCGTTATTGTATTGATTCTTATCGAAAACATTGTTGGAGGGGAAGTAGTAAGCTCGAAGGGTTCTTGATTTTCGATTGGTTCTGGAATGTTAAAGGGTGGAAGAGTTGGAGGTTCTTGTCCAGGAATCGATGTAGATAAAGAATTAGGAAAGGAAGGCAAAGAAGGCAATACGGGAGCTGATGGGAACAAAGGAAAGGGTTCATTATTTGATGGAGCCGTTGGAAAAGTAGGCAAAAACTCAAATGAAGGGTTCGATTGTGAAGTGCTTGGAATAAGTGCTGGAGAGGGAGAATTTTGCAATCCAGGAGCAGACGGAAATGAGGGGAAAGAAGGAGATGTTGGTGTCAATGGATTCGATTGAAAAGATTCTTCTGATGGTGCTTGAGCAGGATTCATTACAAAGCTTGGTGGGGACATTCCTGTGGGACCATCATCTGTAGCTAAAGTCAAGGCATCATCAATTTCTAAGTTGATTCCAAGACCGTCACCGCTGCCACCATTACCGACGCTTTCGTCATCATCTTCAATAGTATTGACGTTTGGAAGTAATCCAACAAGTTCAGGGTTCGATTCAAATAAGCTACCTGTGTTTTCTTGTGTTGGTGTTAATGTATTAATACTTATCGAAAATGAAGTTGGAGGAGAAGTTGTCAGCTCGAAGGGTTCTTCTATTGGTGATAAAGCAGGGTTGTTTGCTGAATTTGTTGACGGCTGTATCGGAAAGTCGTCTATTTCTCCTGCGTCATCATTTTCAGTACTTTGTTGCCCTTCGTTGTTATCGTCGTCTCCATTATTAAAAGCCTGGATAATCGAGTCATCATCAATTTGTAAATTGATTCCAAGACCATCACCGCCACCGAAACTTTCGTCGTCATCAACAATAGCATTTACATTTGGTAGTAATCCAATTAGCTCAGGATTTGGTCCAAACAAGCTTCCCGTATTTTCAAATGTTGGCGTTATTGTATTGATTCTTATCGAAAACATTGTTGGAGGGGAAGTAGTAAGCTCGAAGGGTTCTTGATTTTCGATTGGTTCTGGAATGTTAAAGGGTGGAAGAGTTGGAGGTTCTTGTCCAGGAATCGATGTAGATAAAGAATTAGGAAAGGAAGGCAAAGAAGGCAATACGGGAGCTGATGGGAACAAAGGAAAGGGTTCATTATTTGATGGAGCCGTTGGAAAAGTAGGCAAAAACTCAAATGAAGGGTTCGATTGTGAAGTGCTTGGAATAAGTGCTGGAGAGGGAGAATTTTGCAATCCAGGAGCAGACGGAAATGAGGGGAAAGAAGGAGATGTTGGTGTCAATGGATTCAGTTGAACTGTAGGGTTGTTTTGGGAAGGGATGGTTGCGAAATTAGGAGAGTTTAAAGAATTGCCAGGAAATAAGGGAAGAGATTGCGAAGGTTGTAATGCTGGATTCAATTGGTTGTTGTTTGAAGATGCGAGAGAGGGTGCAAGATTGGGTACGTTTTGAGATCCAACAGCAGGTGAAAATGTGGGTAAAGTTTGAGAAGGAGATATAGGTGTTCCCTGGTTTGGTTGAAATCCTGGACTGTTGAAGGGTGAAGGGAATGTGTTAAACGAGGGAGCATTTTGTAATCCTCCCTGCGATGGGAATGTTGGGAAAGAAGGAGGTGCTGGTGCAAATTGGCCTGGTTGATCTGCTGGGTTTGGAAAGGTAGCGAAAGTTGGCGAAGGTTCAGATCCAGGTATAGATGGAAATGTAGGAAAAGACTGCGAAGGCTGTGATAGTGGTGCACTTAGATTCGGTTCAAATCCTGGATTGTTCTGGGAAGACGGGGAGCTAACGAAATTTGGTGGATTTTGAGATCCAGTAGCAGATGGAAACGAGGGGAGAGACTGAGAAGGGGGTGAAAGAATTCCTTGGTTTGGTGTAAATGCTGGATTGTTCTGGAATGAAGGGATAGTGTTGAGTGAAGGAGAAATTTGAGATCCGGCAGCAGATGGAAATGAGGGGAAAGAAGGGAGTGGCAGTGCCAATTGATTCGGTTGAAATACAGGGTTGCTTTGGGAGGGACCGGTAGCGAAGCTTGAGGGGTTCCCGGGACTACCAGGAAATGATGGTAAAGACTGCGAAGGCTGAGATGCTGGGTTTGATGAAAAAGCTGGGTTATTTTCAGAAGATGGAAAGGTTCCGAATGTGGGTGTTTGACCTAATGAGGGAGATGTGGGGAGAGACTGAGAAGAAGAAGTCGGTGATAATTGATTTGAAGTAGCAGGATTGAGCAAGCTACCTTGCGATTGTGATGTCGGTATCATTTGATTTGTTTGTGGCAAAGAGGGCTGCGAAACTTGATTCGGTTGAAATGCTGAGTTGTTTTTGGTTGACGGAAAGGAATTTGAGTTCAAAGACTCTGTTGGTAGTTGAGCCGGATTCGGCTGGAATGCTGGATTGCTTTGTGATGATGGGAAGGTGGCGGAATTAGGAGCATTATTGGAGCTACCCTGAGACGAACTCGAGGGGAACGACTGGGAAGGTTGTGTAGCTTGGCTTGGTTGAAATGCTGATGTAGGAGAGGTGAAACTAGGAGAGTTTCCAACAGATGAAGGAAAAGACTGTGTAGGTAGCTGAGCCGGGTTTGGTTGGAATGCTGGATTGCTTTGTGATGATGGGAAGGTGGCGAAATTAGGAGCATTATTGGGGCTACCTTGTGACTGTGAAAGCAGGTTAGGTTGAAATGCTGATGATGGTGTGGCAAAACTAGGAGAGTTTCCAGCCCCAACTTGCGAAGGTGAGGGAAAAGACTGTGTAGGAAGTTGAGCCGGGTTCGGCTGGAATGCTGGATTGCTTTGTGATGATGGTGTGGCAAAACTAGGAGAGTTTCCAGCCCCAACTTGCGAAGGTGAGGGAAAAGACTGTGTAGGTAGTTGAGCCGGGTTCGGCTGGAATGCTGGATTGCTTTGTGATGATGGGAAGGTGGCGAAATTAGGAGCATTATTGGGGCTACTTTGTGACTGTGAAACCTGATTAGGTTGAAATGCTGATGATGGTGTGGCAAAACTAGGAGAGTTTCCAGCCCCAACTTGCGAAGGTGAGGGAAAAGACTGTGCAGGAAGTTGAGCCGGATTCGGCTGGAATGCTGGATTGCTTTGTGATGATGGGAAGGTGGCGAAATTAGGAGCATTATTGGGGCTATTTTGTGACTGTGAAACCAGGTTAGGTTGAAATGCTGATGTAGGAGAGGTTAAACTAGGAGAGTTTCCAGCCCCAACTTGCGAAGGTGAGGGAAAAGACTGTGTAGGTAGCTGGGCCGGGTTTGGTTGAAATGCTGGATTATTTTGTGATGATGGGAAGGTGGCGAAATTAGGAGCATTATTGGAGCTACTTTGTGACTGTGAAACCAGGCTAGGTTGAAATGCTGATGTAGGAGAGGTGAAACTAGGAGAGTTTCCAACAGATGAAGGAAAAGACTGTGTAGGTAGCTGAGCCGGGTTTGGCTGGAATGCTGGATTGCTTTGTGATGATGGGAAGGTGGCGAAATTAGGAGCATTATTGGGGCTACCTTGTGACTGTGAAAGCAGGTTAGGTTGAAATGCTGATGATGGTGTGGCAAAACTAGGAGAGTTTCCAGCCCCAACTTGCGAAGGTGAGGGAAAAGACTGTGTAGGAAGTTGAGCCGGATTCGGCTGGAATGCTGGATTATTTTGTGATGATGGGAAGCTGGCGAAATTAGGAGCATTATTGGAGCTACCCTGAGACGAACTCGAGGGGAACGACTGTGAAGGTTGTGTAGCTTGGCTTGGTTGAAATGCTGATGTAGGAGAGGTGAAACTAGGAGAGTTTCCTACAGATGAAGGAAAAGACTGTGTAGGTAGCTGGGCCGGGTTTGGTTGAAATGCTGGATTGCTTTGTGATGATGGGAAGGTGGCGAAATTAGGAACATTATTGGGGCTACCTTGGGATTGAAATGAGGGGAAAGACTGGGAAGGCTGTGAAGGCTGCGAAACCTGGTTCGATGAAAATGCTGGATTATTTTGTGAAGAAGGAAAAGTCGCGAAACTAGGAGAGTTTCCAGTTCCACCTTGGGAAGGAAAGGTTAATGATTGAGACGATGAGGGCTGTGAAAGTTGATTTGGTTGAAGTGCTGGATTATTTTGTGATGATGGAAAAGTTGCAAAATTAGGAGCATTTTGAGAGTTACTTGATGACTGAAATGAGGGGAACGACTGGGAAAGCTGTGAAGGTTGATTTTGTTGAAATGCTGGATTATTTTGTGAAGATGGAGAAGTCGCAAAATTTGGAGCATTACCAGCGTTATTTTGGGACGGAAATGAGGGAAAAGATTGTGATAACAATGTCGGAGAAACTTGATTTGATTGATATGCTGGATTGCTTTGTGTTGATGGAGTGGTAGCCCAACTGAGAGAATTATTGGAGCTACCTTGATATTGAAATGACGGTAAAGATTGGGAAGGCTGAGAAGCTTGATTTGATTGGAACGTTGGGTTGTTTTGTGATGATGGGAAGGTACCAAAATTTGGGACATTATTCGAACTACCTTGAGATTGAAATGATGATAAAGACTGTGAAGTCTCTGAAGCTTGATTCGGTTGAAATGCAGGATTATTTTGCAATGATGGCACGGCACCTAAAGTCTGTGAAGCTTGGTTCATTGGAAACATTATATTTGTGGGCGATGATTGAGATATGAATGACGGAGAAAGATTGGGATTAGGATACATTGCAGGGGGAGGTTGGTTCGATTGAATTGGTGAGCTAATGGAGGATTGTGTTGGTATTGGAAAAGAGGGTGAGTTTTGAGAGCTACTTTGTGGTGGAAAGTTAGGAGGGAAATTGGAAGACAGATTTGATTGTAATGTTGTAGACGTTTGTAATGATTGGGAGGTGGAGAGGGAATTAAAATATTGTGAGCTACTTGATGTTGCAAATGTAGGGAAAGAAGGGGGAGAAAAGGAACTAGGTGGAGGCCGTCCTGAAGAAAATCCAGTAAGAGACTGAGTTGATGAAGATATTGGGAACGAAGGTGGATTTGGATTGAATTCAAAAGTAGAAGATTGAATAGATGAACTTGGTGATGGAAATCTAGGCACAGAAGGAGAATTTTGAGAATTAAATGTGCCTTGTATGTTATTACCTCTTTCAGGGGAACTTTGTATTGGAATTGTTTGTGAAGTGTTCAATGAATTATTTCCATGGCATCGTGATCGCACATAGTATCCTTGTTGTGCCGTAGATTTTCCTTTTGATTTATACTTCTTTGATTTCGACTTCTTCGACTTGGACTTTTTCGATTTTGAATAGTAGTAGCTAGTGTAGTAATAATAAGTGGTATGATGGCAATCGTTGTTATAATATTGATCATCGTTATAATAATCATCATCGTTGTAGTAGTAACCGTAGTAATATTGATCATCGTTGTAGTAGTAATCATCAGGGTAATCATCATCGAAATTGGATCTTGTTTCAAATCCTTTTGACACAACTTGTACTTTTTTCGATGACTTACTCCCCTTCTTCTTACTTTTGCTGTTACTATAACGATAACTTTTCCATGTGTTCCATCTGTGATGATTTCTGGTTCTATGAAGATTTCTTGATATTGCACCCGATAATATTGTCTCATTGTTCTCTAACTTAATTCCTTCCATGTGAGAATTGAATATTATTTTGGTACTTTCATCATTTTGAAGGTTGTTGATGGCTTTTATTCTAGAATTATTACGTTTCATCATTTTATTTGATTCCAAATTAACATGATCCTCTTTGTTTTCTTTTAGTGTAAGGGTATTTTCATGTTGTATCTTCTTGTTTATTGAGTAGTTATGCTTTCTCTCATTGTTATCTTCATTGGCGGAACTATGATGATCGGTCCTTGTAGTATCTATTTCAGTATTTTTGAAAAAAAAATCATGCTTATGCATATGAATGTTTTCTTGAAATACATCTCTTTCCATTTGGCTAATAACCAACTGATTTTCTTGACTGTCTTCATTTTTTCGTTGGCTGGAATCTGAAACCAGTCCATTTTGAGAGAATGACCGAAGTTGTTCTGACCTCAATTTTAAGGTGTTGATGTCATCCTTCGAAGTTACAATAATGCTTAGATGGGCCAAGAAGATAAAAAGCGTGTACGTTCTCATATTTATCATATAATTTGAAAGTGAAGTAAACAATGGTGAATGGTTGGCTTTGTTGTCATTTCTATGAATTATTTTGTTATTTGTAGTGCTCTCCCGAGAATTCGTAAATGACCACTAGCAATAAAAAAATAGTGACCAAACAAATAAACAAGCACAGCACCAGATAAAACTTAGCCATTTAAGTCTTTTGAGAAAGATAGAATTTACATCATCTAAGTGACACTTTTTTAATTAGGCTTCTTTTGACTGCACACGCTTAAGCCATTCTTTTTCTAAGAATAACGGTCATAATTTTCATGTTTAAGAAACATTATTTATTCACGAATGGAATGAAGCTCGTGTCTAAATTCATGCTATCATCGAGTAATATAGCCTTTTTTGCAGTAATTTTGAAGCAGGGATGTTTTTAACATTTATGAAGTGTTAAATTCCTTGAAGTCAACATGATAAGGCAAGCATGGGCAGCGTGAATCAAAAAGCCACAGATTCTGTCTTTTTAAAGGAGAAAGACGCTGTAGTCCTAGATAGTCCCTACAAAATTAAACAAAACGTACGATGCAAAACAAGATACTCAAGAACATAATGCCATTGACAACTTCTCTTAAAGAGGTTGCTCCGTGTTTTTTATTAACTTACGAAGGCTTAATTGAAATTTACAAAGCATCGGCTTTCAAAATCAATTACCATTGCATGAGTGTACTTGCATTATGGACATATCATTGTAAGCATCGTATCAATTGTTTTGTCAAACATGAAAAAGACATTTATATGGTTGCTGGGATGTGTTTTAATATTTCTCTAGAGAGAGCGGGGGACTCCGCGCCCGGAAAGTACTTTCTTGGTCTCTTTTGTACAAAACCTGCTTATCCACGTACTCACTTCAATTCCTCCTATATAGCGTAACGCAATTAGACATCATGCACAAGGCTAAGTTTTACGATGTTTTCGTTTAATTGGAATATCTTACGTTATAATTAACGTATTCTGTAATTTACATGCAAGTTGACTTCAAGCAACCATCTCATTAATTCCTGTTATCTCTAATTGATTTTGTTGCGAAGCCAAAGCCAATCATAGTAAGTTACCACATGGTAACTTGATTAGTGGCAATGATGGCAAATAGTTCTTCGTGTCCAAAAATGGGTCCAGAGCCTACACTTCTGACTCGTAAAGAGATAGATGCACTTTATGAAACGCTGCAAGCTATTCGCCACGCTTTAGATGTCCTAAAGATTGACTATATTGTAACTGGTGGCTCCTTACTTGGTTCCATTCGTCAGCATTCAATACTTTTTTGCGATGATGATATTGATATTGCAATCATCGATAGAAACTTGGAATATGATGAAGAAAATAAAAGATATATTACTTCATACGAGCGTGTGTCACAGAATCTTGGCAAGCTACTTGGCGAGAATTTTGCATATCAAGTCCGCCCTTGGGAAGGTGGCGATAAAGTTCGACCAAAACGTTTCAATACTGTCTTCGTCGATATCTTCACATTACGAAAGTTCAATTCAATAGATGAATTGATTGCTTTGATTGCGGTAAAAAAGAATGGCTTGCCACAAAGTAATGAATACGTACAAAATATAGTCCAGGATATCCAAAAATGTGCATTTTCACAGAATGAAGAGAGTCTTTATGGAAGGAAGTTTTTATGTCCATTTTGGCATTTCAATACCAGGAAGGCAATTGAAATGTGGCGGAAAGAAGTTTATCGAGAAGATGAATTATTTCCTCTTACTACAGATTTGAAATTCGGACCACTGACACAAATAAAAGGTCCAAGAATGCCCGTTTTACTTCTCAAAAGAGCTTTTGGAGAGGATTGCTTTCATGTATACTATCAAAGCGGTTCGCATACAAAAGGTACTCCCAAACTTGAAAATAAGGATGTCAATGAAAAAAAGGATATGGATGTCAATACTGAAAGCAATACCTTGCAGGAAAGACAATTAGAGCCATTAATCTTGGACGGGGGTACATGGGAAAAAAGCCAAAAAAAGACTTTAGAAGAAAAACATTATCTTCCAATACAACCCATTTCCAGAGCTAAAAGACGACATACACTACATAATAGACAGAAATTATTTGATTACATTAATAAGCAAGAAATGCTGGAAAAAATTTGGATTTCGTCTGCTGAAACGAAATCAGAAACCATTACAGAAATTGACTTAAACGAGAGGCCAAACCGTACCATATATATGGATGGAGTATTTGATTTATTCCACATAGGTCATGTCAAAGCAATTCATCAATGTGCAAAACTTGGTAGTCGTGTTATTATCGGAATTACTGGCGATTCTGACGCCGCTGGTTACAAAAGACCTCCTATAATATCACAAGAAAACCGAATAGCAGTTGTCAAGGCTATGAAGTATGTTGATCAGATAGTTTGTCCATGTCCACTCATTGTAACCGAAGAATTCATGGAAAAACATTCTATTGATCTTGTAGTGCACGGATTCTTAAATGATGAAGATGCTGAGCAGCAATTTGAATTTTTTGAGATCCCAATCAAACTGGGGAAGTTTCAGAGAATAAATTATTACGATAGTTTAAGTACAACAGATATCATCAACACGATCACAAATCTATCTTTAGAATAGGCAAATAAAATTAAGGTACAAATCTTTTAGAGTTTTTCTTTCTGCTATCATCCACAGTCATAAATACTCAGTTTATGACATAACGAGCTACCATTTTATCTTAACTTTTCGTTGTTTGCAAATCATTTTTTGGTATTTCTTGATGAGTGATAAATGGTTCATAGTAAATAGACAGCTTTCTGTAAAAAATTGTGTCTGACTTGCTGAATATATATGAGTAATTATGTACCTCATTTCATGGAAAAAATCGACATTTAATTGTCCTTTATTTTTCCATTCATTTCCCCATATACACTTGAAACTCTCTGGAAAGAGAAGATCAGATAAAGGGATCATTTGAAGCCACGATATCTTTGAATTTCTAAGTTGAGAGGACTGCTTTTTTATGCTTTCATCCGATTTAGTCATGCTTGATTTATCAAATCTACGTATTGTTTATGGTATTGATAAAGCCACGATGACATAGTTCTCTTAAAGGAAGTCAACCAAAAGAAACGATCTCACACATCATTATTGTTGATAGGGGATAGAATGGACGGAATAGAAAAATATGTTAAACCAACATTTAGCAAGAATGAAAAGAAAAATTTAGCTTTACTTGTCTTATGCTATGCATTCCTCACAAGTTCTCTTTCCTTGATTGTGGGGACGAGCTCCGTGGAAGTAAAGTACTTAGAAAAGGATACAAATACTCACTCCAACAACATTGCCCCATTGGCGTATGCGCTGTTCATGATTGGGACCTCATTTATTTCATTAGTAACTATTCCAATATTTAAATGTGGGCGAAAAGTCGGTTTCATTATTGGAAACGTGTTTGGAATTATAGGTGCTATCCTTGGAGCAGTAGCAGTTCAAACGCAATCCATCCCATTACTATTATTTTCATACATTCCTCTGGGAGCTGCCAATGGTATTGGAAACTACCTTCGATTTGCGGCAATTGAAGTTGTCCCTTCAGAATTTGAAGCATTGGCTGTAACATTAGTATTGAGTGGTGGGGTTATATCTGCATTTGTGGGTCCCGAGGCGGCGCAGGATACAAAATTCATTTTCGCGAAAGAGCCATTTTTGAATATTTTTGTAATGCTAGCTTCCTTCAATTTGATCATGGGTATACTAGTATGTTTTGTAGATTTTCCAACACCCGTATCCAGTGAAACAAAAGAAAATAGAGATGACGAAACAATTCCAGAAGAGGTCAAAGACAATGAAACAAGTTTCAAATCGATCATCATGTCTCGTTCGTTTTGGATTCCAGCCATGATTGCTTCTTTTTCATGGGGCATAATGACTATGCCCATGAGCATCACTCGAGTTGCAATGGAAGATGCAGAGTATACGGCTCGAAATTCACTCACCGTAATTGAACTTCATTTTCTAGGAATGTTTTTACCCGGTTTTATCTCCGGGAAAGTCATCCAACGAAAGGGATATGTGTTCACTCTCATCATTGCATTATTTGCCTTTATTTTGGGACTTGTACTAAATCTCATAAGTCGACCAAAAGAAATTGGAACGATAGCTACATGGATCCTGGGTTTATTTCTCATGGGTGCTGGATGGAATTTTGGCTTTGCATCCTCCACTGTGTGGTTGACGCACAGTTATGATAAAAACCCAAATTTGAAAGATAAGATCCAAGCCAGTAATGATTTTATTATGTTTGCTGTTACAGGAATTATGATTATAAGTACAGGTTATATTTATGATCCGGATGGGAGGACCTATGTAGGGAATGTTTTGCATGGATGGCAAATTGTTAATTATGTGACGTTAGGATACGTAGTTGTCCTTGCATGTTTTGTAGTCTTTGGTTACGTTTCACAAAAGATAGAAAGTAAGAAATTGGAGGAGAAAGATGTGAAAGAAGCAGTAATTGACTGTGGTCCAAGTGCAGACGAAAACGGTGAATTGACATGAGACAATCACAGAGTCTTACTAGTCTACATTAGATCATTCTTCATATTTATCTATGCTACCGATTATATTTCTAAAGATCTAATGAGCCATGCCTGCTGTTGTTAAAAACTTTGATTTTTTTATATGAATGCCAAATTGAGCTTTATTCTCTATTACCAAAAGTCAATTTAGATCGAATTGTGAGTGCAGCTCAGAGCATCATAAAGGAGCAATTGAAGTATAACATAACCGTGGTAAAATGATACTACCAATTTTCTTAATTATTGTTTTGCTCTTTTTTTGAATGAGTGCACTTGTTTTCCTCCATTGTTCAATTATGGTGGTTGCATAGATGATATTAAGATGTTAATTTTCGGACATTTCATTTCAATTTTTATGAGATGAGATAGAGAAAGGGACAAGCAGCAAAATGGCTTCTCTGGGATCAAATTCGATTTCGATATCTGGAACATTGTGATATAGAGCAGATGCTAAATCTCGAATTCACTTTTTATCTCATTGTCGATTGAGTAATGCCATTAGAAACGTTTTTATTTGATATCGAGTGAAAAACAAACAAATCCAGAGATTCCAATACATCTATTATGAAGATTTCTGCCCTTTGCATGAGATTCCAATACATTTATTATGAAGGATTCTGCCCTTTACATAATTCTTCACCATGCTATAAATGTATGATTTGCATCCGATCTAGTGACGTAAATCATGAAGAGATATGACAAACAACAATCACCAAACGACAAAGAGAATGAATCATAAGAAGCAAATAAAAACATAATCACAAAAAATATGAAGACACAATGAAGAAAGCATACGAAATATTAAGACTCAAATAATGGTGAAAAGCTTGCCACTTTATCAACATGGGAGAAAAAAACAAGAGACGAGAAACGAGAAACAAAATACAAAAGTGAATTGCACACAAACAAAAAGTAGCATGACGGAGTCGTAGAAGTATAACAATCTAACGTAAATCGAAAATTGCATGAAACTATCTGCTCCATGACATCTTCATTCTATTCTTTGTTGGCAATATATATACTTGGGGTACTTTAGACAACTGCTTCCTGACATTACCTAATTGCATCTATCTTTCTAATAAAACATAGCACAGTCAAAATATACCTTGTCAATTGCTCCATCAGCATTCGGATTAAATTATTCCCATGATTGGCATTAAGCCACTAGCATGGATGCAAATCATACAACTCTTGTGGTCTTCAAATTACTATTCGAATCTAATAAATTCGAAGCTAACATTATCAACTCCGAACAACAGCCTCTTGATGAAGCCTACAATAGAAAGGCATCCAAATACAAAAACTGGAATCATATTTGTATAGCTCTGTAGGTATGATACGTTGAGGATTAAAACGAAAGAATCTGAGACTGTACCGATTGCTTCGCACATTCTTCATGTTTGGACCTTCAGGCTTTAGAGGAAAAAAGAATGACTTAAATTGAGTTTAGGAATATGTTCAATGCAAATGAGGTTCAAACCATCAGCTTTCAAGAGTCATTTAAGCCGCAACCTTGTCTGGATTTGCTATCGCTAATAGAGATTTCATCAAACGTATGCAATTATCAATTCTTTCTATATAAAAAGTTCAGATGAAAATAGCATTTCTATTAGTAAAACATTGAATTCAAATTATGCAGTAATCCACACTTCCGTATGGCTGTTTTGAAATTTTAAATTTTTAGGTGTAGGGTTTTCAAACAAACCATTCAACTATCAGTACTAAGTTTAGTTTTTCAATATAAGTGCTACATTGAACTTTATTCTTCAACTGTAAGCAAAATATTATCACTGAATATTGAGCTTTCTCTCATCTTTCTCTCCCTTTAGTAATTCTCCAACATGGATTTTCAAGATGGAGAAGAATTTTCAGTCGAAGACGTTGAAACCGTCGTCAAAAGCGCAATAGGGGTAGTACTGAACAATGCCATGTACAACCCCACCAAAGTCAAAAGCTGGTCCAATAGCATCATTGATACTGCACTAAAAGGGTTGCAATCCCTCAATCGGCCTTTCAAATATAGTTTAACAGTGATTGTGATGCAAAAAAATGGTGCTGGATTGATTAGTACTGTGTCTTCCTATTGGGATACAACGAAGGATGGTTATTGCAAAGTTACATGGGAGAATAATACTATGCATTGTATCGTGACTGTGTTTGGTATGTCGGTTAATATTGATTCTCCAATGGATTTTGAAGAAGGATAGGATTGCATCTTTTTTAGGAAGTTTGTGACTTCATAAATAAACATAATGCATTTCTACAAAAAATAATGCAAAAATTATTCAAAATACTAAAAGCAATCTCATTGATCAGTATTTTGTATTCTCAAATCCTTTGAGCAAGATGTTGTCCCTTTTCTTTGTTTGGATCTTTTGACTTTTTTCTTTGATTCTTGCCGCCATTTTTTTAAGTTTTACCTCGCTTTTGAACTCTAGTGCAAATTCTCCATTATGTTTTAAAACCTACCAAAAGCAAAATGACAGATGATATAACATTGATTAAAACGAAATTGATACATCTCATCATGACATCGAACTAATTATTGCAAAAATGTTTTGTCCATTATTTTCTGGGAAAAAACGTATCTGCCTCAAGAAGGCTTTCCTTATGAACTAAATTGAATAGATGCAACTCTCACACCTTGCCTCTCGTCACTATATAAAAAATCATGGATATATTCATTTACATTATTTCTTTTTTATAACTACTGCATTCAATGAACAACGAAAAAGTATACATTTCATTCTAAGTAAAAGTCTTCAACTCTGACAACACCTTTCGGACATGAGGATGTCCCTTCTCCACTCCATTCATTTTGTATAATCGCAAAGCCTCCTTGAATAGAATCGCTGCTTCTGCCAATTCATCTTTCTGCCTATGAATACATGCTAAGTTCGATAAGGTCACACCAACATCTAAATGATTCGATCCTAAAATTTCCCTCCTCATTTGAAGTGTCGTTTGGTAGGTGTCCAGAGCATCCTCATAATGACCTCTTGATAAATATGACTCCGCCATATTATCTAAAGCATCCAATTCGCCACGTTTGGGTGAAGGGGTCTCATACATCATTTCAGAGAGGGAGGGTGGGGAAGATTTAGACGCAGTAGCACCAGGAATCGACATTTTGGCGCCCTTACGCTTTCTTCGTGCTTCCTTCACACGGGGATGATCTCTCGGAAAACCATTTCGATGAAAAATACGGAGAGATTCGGATAGAAAAATAAATGCCTCTTGATGCCGATGCATTTTACCATGCAAGGTGCCAATTTTTAAAAGTGTCAAGGCATTATTCGCATGGTCTTCTCCCAAGTTCTCTCTTCGAATCTGCAACGCTACAATCAGACACTCCAATGCCATCTGGAACTGACCTTTCATCTCGCGTACATCACCAATATTTTCCAATGTCGTGACTAGATCCAAGGGATGTTGCTTATTGCATTGAATAGCATAGGCCTGTTGAAAAATCATGAGTGCTTTGTCATATTTCTTTCGTTGCACATACACTTCACCAGAGCTAATCATGGTCGATGCCAAAACGGCATCCTCAGTAATGGGAGATTGTTTTAATAATTTAAGTGACTGTTCAAAGGCATGACTTGCCAATTCATATTGTTGTGTATGTTTATACAATTCCCCAACGTTATTCCATACTAGAGAAGCATCCGGATTGAGTCCTTCCCCTTGCTTGTGCAGAGTCGTATAGACCGCCGAAGCTTCCTTATAAGCTTTAAGCGCTTTATCATAATTATTTTGAGCGTAATATACTACACCAATATTATTCAAAGTAGTGGCAATATCTACATGAACATCTCTTAAATAGGCCCGTTGCGCAAATAAGGCCCGTTCATATAATTCCAATGCTTGTTCTGAATTCCCAACAACATCATGCATACCGGCTAAATCCAAACAAGCATTGGCAACATGAGGATGAATTGGTCCTAGTGCCATTTCCAACCCTTGCGCCGCTTGCGTTAAATCCCGTAAAGCATCAGTTTGGGTAATATCCTCTAATACGGAAGCATTATTGGAAGGATTTTTTCCAAATTCTTGAAGAATGGTCCATCTCAAATTTCCGATAATTTGAAGAGTTCGTGCGGTGGTTGGATGAGTGGATCCTAACCATTCCTGTTCTAATTCATAAACATCCGTATAAAAATTCAATGCCTCCATGTATAAAATTTTTTTTCGTTGAGGATGAGAGAGTGTATTAGTAGAGGAATGAATTTCACCATAGGGATCATGAATCAATCGTAATCGTTCTTCAGCTTGAGAATGCAATGCCATTCGATCGGCATGACTCGATTTTGCTCGTTCCATAAGAGCTATATTCAAAATGGTTCGTTCCACATCTGGATCCGAAGAGGAAACCATATTTGTAGTATCCTCCGATCCGTCGGTGCTGGTATGATTGTCAATGGATCGGCCACACATTTCTTTATAGATTCGTAACGCCTCATGACAGGATTTTAAAGCATTATCATAATCTTCATAAATCTCATGAACCACACCTAAATTATTGAGCGTATCTGCAATCGTCGCGGCAATCCTCCTCCTTGTCTCATGCACGACATCTTTCTCTTTTTCTCGTTGTTCCGAGACGGGTTGTTCTTCTGACACAGTCGCAAGTGCTTTGGTGGTAGATGGTAAAGGTAGATTCATAGATGTTGGAGTACTACTACGTTTATTCCATTCCAATAAATCTCGTTTGGCGATTCGTAAGGCTACACCGTAGACATATTTGGCTTGTTCATTCTGCCCTTTGGCTAGGAGTTCGGATCCTTCTACGTTGAGTTTGATGGCTTCTGTGATAGGTGCATTACTACTATTTTGAGAGGCGGATTTGGGTGGAGATTTGGGGGATTTGGAAATGATGGTGGAATCTTTTAGGGGTTCATCGAAGAATACAGACGAAGATTCGACAATGACTCCTTTTTGTGTCCCTTTAATGGCTCGACTGGAAATGTTCTCTAAATCTTCCTCTTCTTCTTCTTTGAGAATGTTCGGTTCAATAATGACGCCTTTGCTACCACCTTTTATAGCTGTATTGGAAGATTCATCAAAAGGTGATTCTTCTACTTCATCTTCTACTTCATCTTCTACTTCATCTTCTTTGGTTTCATTGAAAAGAATGGGGGTGTTATTCGTAGCACTCTCCTTTGCTCCAGTCTGGGTTGGTTCTATAGAAAGAAGATCTTTCATTAATTCAGATTCTTTTTCCTGTGGGTGAATAGTATTTACTTCAGTGATATCTTTTACAGACATTTCGTTGGAAGTATCCTCTGATTTTTCAGCTATTGGTGCTGATTTCTCCATTTGGATGGTTGTATCTTCGTCATCATTTTCAGACTTGATTTCATCATTGGCATCTTTTTCTTCTTGGTCATGAGTGCCATCTGTTGTAGTATCAACATTTTCAATCTTAGTATCATCTTGGGTTTCTTTCAATGGCGGTTCTTTCTCTTGCATTACCTTTTCAAGCTCAATATTATCAGAATTTTCTTCTTGTTGAGGAGTGTCAACCATTGCATTAACAGCATTTCTGACATTCGTATTATTCAATTCCACTTTTGATGACTGATCTAGCTTGTCAGTTCCGGCATTTTCATCATTTACTCCTTTTTCAATTTCTTCCTCCTTGGGTGACGATTCAGTATCATTTTCCTCTTTTACTTCACTGACAACATCAGCTTCTACATCAGTTTCTACATCAGCTTCTACATCAGCATCTACATCAGCTTCTACATCAGCTTCCACATCAGCTTCTACATCAGCATCCACATCAGCTTCTATATTAGCTTCTACATCAGCTTTCACATCAGCTTCTACATCAGCTTCTACATCAGCTTCTACATCAGCTTCTAGATCAGCTTCTAGATCAGCTTCTAGATCAGCTTCTAGATCAGCTTCTAGATCAGCTTCTATATCAGCTTTCACATCAGCTTCTACATCAGCTTTCACATCAGCTTTCACATCAGCTTCAACATCAGCTTCTACATCAGCTTCTACATCAGCTTCTACATCAGCTTCTACATCAGCTTCTAGATCAGCTTCTACATCAGCTTCTAGATCAGCTTCTAGATCAGCTTCTAGATCAGCTTCTCCATCAGCTTCTACAGCAGCATTTGATACATCTTCAACTTCTTCCTTGGAATCCTCAAAGGTCATTAAATCATTGTTAGATAAAATTGTTTCTAAATTGTTTTCTTCCATCTTGGACATGCTGTTATTGTTCTAATTGATTCGAAATGAATATTCCTATTTCATGGTGGTCTTTGTCCATCGAGGCGCACTCCTCTCTAGCGATGTTAAATTTCGAAGGTAATTAATGAAGATTCCTGTCATCACTTCGTGGGAAGAAATTTTGAAGAGAAAGATTGTTTCTATGGCATTGTGTAATGAGATCTAAGTAAGAGTATTTATTTGCATGTGAGTTCATTATTACTAGAAAAAATCTTAAAGTTATGGGAACAAATCCACGTTGGTGGACACGAATCATAAATTTTGAAAGCTAGTACTTAGAGAGAGTGTGACAAAACCTGCTTATGTAAAATATATACTCCATTTGCATGCTTATCCTATCACAGAAAATTGGAAACATCCATGAGCCATCATCTTTCTTCGGATGAATCTTGTTTCTATTGCCTATATTTTTTATATGAGTCTAATTCATTCCATTCTCCCCCACTACGTAGAGAGAGAACGACAAAAGGCGATAGAGTATAGTACTAATCATTACTATTTTTTTAATTGAATACTTTTTGGTTCTAACATGGGAAGGAAAGATCAAATGCATTTATTACAGATCTGGATTTAATGTACAAAGAAAAGAACTGTCGTGAAAAATGTCATAAAGCAACATATACATCAATAATACACATTCAAATTGTCTACATATCATGAGGCAGAATTTCCTTGTCCCAGAAATAATCAACAATCTATAAGCACAAATCATATCGGAAGAGTTGAGCATCAATGAAAAATAATTGGTCAATCCAAACAAATCTATATTTTTGATTACTTACATGGCCTGGCACGCATTTAAGCACTTCTTCCCGCAGTGCTTCTTTGCTTTCTCGCAATGAAAAGTCAACAAAAGAAGTATTTTGCTTATGATTTCTAGATAATTCTTTCAATTTCCTATATTTTCTTTTGCCGATTCCAGCAAAAATAACCGACAATGGGCTAGAGCTTGCTTTGATTAAAGCTTCTTCAGTTTCTTTCAAGTTGTCTATTTCTCCTGTTGTTAGAATTAATAAAATAGAATAACTAAGGCGGTTCTTGCTTCGTTTCTAATAACATTCAAATCACACAATAAAAGAGTTGAGACTTTCTAAAAAATAAAAGACAGAAAAAGTGTGTAATGAGTAACATACCTCAATATGCTTAGCCTTTCGTACACTCATATTGATATTTTCCACTAATGAAGCCTTATCACTGGGAGCAAATCCACCTCGGCGTACTTCTGAATACGCCTCAAGCACACCATTGATTCCATTGACCTCTTTCTTCATTCCACATTGGAAAAGATGCAAATCTGTGGGAAGCAAAAAGATTAGTTTTGAATCATCGTAGGAATCATTAAGTCATTACCCAGAGATTCTTACCAACATCATTTTCATGAACACCGAAGCCGAATACTGAAAATTTTGCATTGTTGGAATCAAGTTCTGTAAGAATACCTCCAATATCCAAAATGGCTTTTTGATATTCGTTCATTTTAGAATAATTGTAACCATCACCATCCCTATAATTCTTCATTCTGTGCGGAAAATCTGGATCTCTCTCAGTACCTGTGAGAAAATTCCAATTCATTGCCAAATGAGGATCTTTGCATGTATGAATAAATGACAAAAGAACACAAAGAAATAATTACCATTTTTGGAAGAAAAGTCAATTGCGACAGAAATACTGATTTTACAACCCCCGAATTGATAATCTTGAAATGAAGGTCTGAAAGATGAGCCATGAGTGCTATGATCTAATGTTCCATTTTCTGGTTTTTCCTCTTCATCCATAACCATCCTCTTCGATTCATACGGAACTTCTTGTCGTATTTCAGCCTCAATCACCACGATCCTACCCATATCAGTATCATCCTGGACTAATGTGTACGCATTCGATAAATCAGCATTTCCGCGCATGCTCTTAGAAGCTAAGATTCTTTCAAGATTTGTTTCAAATGAACCCAGAGGTTTTCGTTTTCCTGATCTTCTTGAATCAAAAACTTGAACACGGATTGGTCTTTTGAAGTCATTGTTACAAAGTGCTCGAAGATCGATATTAACATGTTTCCATACAGGATTCATGTGATTGTCAATGGTTTCTGAACGATATACTTTATCCCTATTACAGTAACATAAATGAAAATTTGATGAAACATAAATTTGTTTGTCTCGGAATATCTCTTTTTGGTTCCAAGTACTTACCAAACTTCTCCATGTTTAGATTCCAATTTTCTTGATATTTCGAAGAAAGCGTTCACCATTCGAGTCGAAAATGAGCGGTTGCTTACCAAACTCATTGCTCGAAATTGAAATGAAAAGTTCAACAATTCATCCGCACCTTTCGTTTTTTCAGCGCATACTGTAATATTTCCTCTTTTTCCAGTTAAAGTTTTGGACATATAATTACCGGAGGGATCTTCGAGAATTGTATTCAAATTAAATCTTTCGATTCCAATAAACCGAAATCGTGATTTATCTGTAGGAATATCTTCTACTCGAATTTCCTCTTCTTCTATTTTCACCAATACGTCGTACAAGGCAATTTTGACTGTTAACTTGCCTCCAAGTTGATATTTAAGAGGGAAAAGTTTCAACCAGTCTGGATCGGTGGTTTTTTCGCTCCTATAGTTCGAAACAATACGATAAGCAGAAGGATAAGTCTTATAAAGAACGAGTCAAAGTTGATGAGGAGTCACACTACTATTTCGCATAGTTCAACTTACACTTCTGTTCGACCAATACATTCATCATCACCACTGGGGGAAATAATGTAGGCGACGGCAATAGGATTGGGTTTGCTCAATCCAAATCTTCGAGGTTTTAGCGCTTCCGCTGTTATCGAAAGCTGCAAGTAAGACGAAGACATTCTAGATTTTGATAAGTTGGCGAAAAGTTCCACAGATCTTGTAAAGAGATGTATCACGAGTAAGTCAATTTTACGCGGAAGTTTGCAAAGCATGTGATAAGTGACTGCTAAAGGTCGGAAACTTAGAATTCGATTTAGGCAAACGGATGTCTAGATAGATAAAATGATTGCCAAGAAAACTACCGGAAACATGTAAACGGTTTAATCATAAAACTAATTTAGTGCAACATGAATGTTCCCATTGGCTATTATGGTAAATCCTACTTAGGTTTCCTACACGAATCAAATGTAGATCGTCTACCTGAACAAGATACGGACAATATACTGCAGTATATAAAAAAAATCGAATGTTAACTTAATCGTACTTTGTCAATTGAGGATATTTATTTAAGATAATTCAAGAGTATTTTCATTTCATAGAAACCAACTTTTAATTAAATCTTCGTATATAGGTGATTTTTAATGCAGTACCGTATATTTTTTAATTAGCTTCTTCCTCAATGACTATCTTGGTATCAGTCATTGAGATTCGATAGTTGTATGTGGTATATTTACTCACGTGTACAAAGAACAATCAGGTGCAAATTCTTTCAGAAACTTTGTACTGTTTATTAGTTCTGTTTTGCTCTAAAATATCTTGAAAACTTATCCTTTATTATTATTATATAACCGCCCTGTCCTCTATGGTCTTTGTAATTAATGCTTAAAAAAAGAAATGAAAATGCTTCGCTTCAATGTAATAGTTTATCGCTCAGAACAATATCTTTGCAAATGGCAAACGATATGGGAATGCATACACGTAGGATACAAATTACTTTTATCAAGGTATACCTTCGACTATTGAACATTCATCTTAAAGATAGATGAACAGATTTTATGAAGACCTTAGGCATCAGACTTTTGACTTGTTACATTATTGTCTAATAGCCCAAAGACGTAGTAGTATGTATTCGATAATGGAATGTAAATACTGTTACCTTCAATTCATGCAAAATGCAATTCCATAGCCGGAGCGCCTCATAATTCTAAATAAAGACAGGAAGATTTGCGGAGGTGGTTGTTGTACCTTCATCTTCAAGAGATGAGCATAGATGACGTCGTGATGGAACAAGTCTAAACATGGCTTACATGATGGATGATGTGCATAAGTTGTTACAGAATTAAAGAAGAGCAATTATTTCTGCTCTTACGATTGCATTATATATCTCTAAATCAGAGAGATGAGCATAAAATAAAAGCGAGTAAACTACTTTTCATTTTAGCATCATAAATTGATGCAAATTACTCAAAGAAAAATATCTTTGCAATAAGAATATGATTTATCCAAAGTTATATTCTGAAATTTATTTTTGGTTCATTGCCTATAGCGCTCTAAGGAAATAATAATTTGGAATTCTTTTAAAATTCTGTCGGGCAATATCCTTTTTCCAAGAAATAGGCAACAATCTGATGGGGGACATTCTTCGTTATGATTTCAGTCAGCTCGTTTTTGTTATCAATAAAAGAGCTAAATTTGATAAAGGTTGCTATGTTTCTGACACCATCTTCATGTTTTATCAAATACTGAACGTCATCGAAATCTCCATCTCCAATGCCAACAAATACTATAGATAAGGGAGTTGAGTAGGCCTCTTTCATAACGTGCTTTGTTTCTTCAAGATCATTAAGTTTACCTGAGGTGAATATAACAAGGATTGTATATGATAGCATGCGCATCTTTTCCCTAGAACCAGCATCATCTATAACAGCCTATTTGAGAAGAAAGCAAATGTAGACGTGAAGCTGTAAGCCTTTCTGACCTTGCACAAAACAACGAAATGGTTCAAGAAAATGGTATAGTATACGTACCTCAGAAAAACTGGCAATTTTAGCTTGTGCTTTAATCACCTGAACTAAAGAGGCTTTTAAGCTTGGAGCAAATCCTCCTCTTCGAACATTATCATAAGCATCTAAAATCCCGACAATGCCATTGACCTTTTTGTCCAAGCCACATTGAAAAAGTTGCAAGTCTGTAATGAATCGAAAAGTAAAGCTTGAGGTAAAATGGAATCATTCAAACAATTTCTTTTCTGATGTAGATTAATGTCTTACCAACGTTATCTTGTGAAAGTCCAAACCCGAACACTGGAAATGTGTGGTGTGAATCGTACTTTGCAAGAATACCAATTACAAAAGAAATGGCTTTTTGATAGTTATTCAATTTAGCACCTTTATCCATTTCAGGATTATCGTTTTCAATGATATAATAGGGTGTACCAGGTAGAGAGATGCTATCTAACAAGTATGCAATCAATGAGTTTGTTACTATCATGCTGCATGATGAAACAAGGAGCTGAATCAACTCACCGTTATGAGCAGAAAAGTCAATTGCAATAGATGAATTGATTTCACAGCCGCAATTGATAAAATCATCGAGCGTTGGATCAACTGCACAACCGAATTTTTTGAACGCTGCTTCTAAAACAACAATTTTACCAACTAGTTTCTCTTTTTTGTGTAATAATTGTTCTCCATTGTGCCCAATGTGTCTCCTACTCAATAGGGAGAAGGCAACACTTAGATCTGCGTTACCGAACTTTGACTTCTTATTCATCAATTCTTCCACCGTTGTTAGAATAGTGGCCACGCTTGAGCGCAAACCTTTATTCATGACATGTATGACGATTTGAATTTCAGAGTGTTCCGGCAAGTGTATGTTACATTTCTTCCAAATCGGATTAATATGTCCAAAAACGATTTCAGATCTATAGAGCTTTTCCCTTTGAAAGAGAAAATGGTTTGGTTTGCTTAGAAAAAATGCTTGCACATTGGTATCATTCACTTAAAAGTCTTACCATACTTTCCCAATTGAAATGTGGGCTCTCTTCGAAACCTCAAAAAAAAAATTCCGATTGTCAAATTTATCAGGTATGTTTCCTTTCATCTCAGAACCACAATCTATGCCTCTTATTTGAAACACAAAGTTCTTATCCTTGTTCGCCTGAGGGATCCTCTCAATATCATATGAGATTTTACCATTTGAATTAGAGAATGTAAATACTTTCGAATATGGTTTTAAGTCCTTCAAGATCTCATCAATGTTCAAGTGACCAGTAGTTGCTAACTTTCTATATTTCGATTCGTTGCCTTTTAGTTTAGATACGAGTGAGTTTAAGCTTGTGCAATTTAGCGTCGCCTTCCAATCGTAAATATCGATCTTGATTTTCATGTTCCTTTCACCATGATAGTTGAAGACGAATACTTTGAACCAATCTGGATCAAAAGAATTGCAAGAGCTGAATATGTCCATTAGCTTCGACTAATGAAAAAACAGTTATTATTCTAAAATTAAATATAACTTACAAGTCTGTTGCGCCGATAATCTTTTCATTTCCCGTCGGACTTACGACATAAACTATTGCATAGGGGAAAGTTTTCTTGAAAGAAAATTTCTTTGGGCTAACATTGCTTGCATTCAGCGTTATTTTTACCTGTCTAACCGGTGACATTTTGCACTGCTCACAATTCCTTTACTGCTGATGCTTATCTTTAAAAAACATGATAATTTGTATGCATCACAGCTTGATATTTTTTTCGATATTAGCAAGGTCCAACCAAGGATAGCATGATTAGAAGAAGATGGAAAACAGGCTATCCTATATTTACGATAAGAAACAGTTTTCAAAACACCCATGAGTCTAAGATTGCAAAAAAGATATTTTTTTAGTATGCTTGGAATACTAATTTAGCTGTTCTGTCATAAATTCTCGTGAAGATATCTTGAGATAGAATTTTGTTGTCCTTGAAATGAGTTCAACCTATACTTGAAATGAGTTCAGCCTATACTTGGCATGAAGGGCTGAAGGTGAGATGAGACCTGCCGGTCAGCTTAGCTTGGTAGGTAGAAAAAGTACTGTACGA
>Ga0209092_10000339_pt1 | contig 45269 bp, 40 predicted proteins | sample FraStrMetagenome_FD_187446 | JGI IMG/M metagenome (GOLD analysis project Ga0209092, IMG submission 187446) | Marine eukaryotic phytoplankton communities from Arctic Ocean - Fram Strait ARC3M Metagenome (SPAdes) (version 2) | ecosystem: Environmental > Aquatic > Marine > Oceanic | place: Fram...
AACCATAAAGCCACCACCACCAATATTACCAGCAACAGGATACACTACAGCTAAAGCAAAGTGAGTTGCGACCATTGCATCATAAGCATTTCCATTTTTTTGGAGAATATCAGAGCCAATTTTAGATGCTTCAACTCTAGCAGAGACAACCATCGCTTTTTGGGCAATTACGCCTGTTTTTTTTTCTTTTATTGTTGCTTTTTCGCAGTTTAAAAGAAACAAAGAGATTGTTATAAGTAGGCAGATTTTTTTCATGAGTTTAATTGATATTTTTAAGTTTTTTTGATATAAATTTTTCTAAATCTGTAAAAAAATGGGCAAAGTCATTTTCAAATTCTTTCTCTAAACTTTTCAAATCTTCTATCGCTAGATTCATTTGAGATTTCCCTTTTGTTCTATGATTCATTCCATGAAGTACTTTTTCAATGCCTTCTTTAAATTGATAATTGAAAAGGATGTTGTATTCTATCATATATTTAATAAAATTTTGAGACTTTACAGGTAGTTCAGAGGCTATCTCATTAAAAAAGGTATTGATACCATCTGTATAAATATCAAAAGGAATTGCAGAAAATTTAGTCCAGTTTTTGGCTAAAAAATAATCAAAAAAAATGTCTATAATAACACCGTCATAATGTCTGTAACGTTCATGCAATCGGCGTTTACTTTTTCTAACAATTTCATGGGTATCTGTATAGGTGTCAATTTCTCTGTGTAAGAAAATACCTTGCTGAATTTCTTTAGAATATTCCTCATAATTATTACCTCTGATATGATCAGCAATAAAATTACCAATCATAATATTAGTATTGTTTTGAGATAAATAAAGATGGGCTAAAAAATTCATTTGTTAAAAGTAAATAAAAAACCACAACTTTGAAGTTGTGGTTTTTTAAGATTATAATTCCTAACTTAAAAAGGAATATGATTATTAGTTATTTAACATTACCGGCATTACAAGCATTGTAACTTGTTCTCCTTCATCTGTTCCATCAATAGGAGTCAAGATTCCTGCTCTGTTTGGCAAAGACATTTCAATTAAAACCTCGTTTGAATTTAAATTATTTAGCATTTCGCTTAAAAAACGAGAATTGAAACCAATTTGCATATCATCACCTTGGTAATCACAGCTTAATCGTTCATCAGCTTTGTTTGAGAAATCTAGATCCTCAGCAGAAATATTTAATTCTGTACCTGCCATTTTTAAACGAATCTGGTGGGTAGTTTTGCTAGAAAAAATAGAAACACGTCTAACCGAATTTAAGAAAGAAGCTCTATCTACTGTTAACTTATTTGGGTTCTCCTTTGGTATTACAGCTTCATAGTTTGGATATTTACCATCTATTAATCTACAAATTAAAATTACATTATCAAATGTAAATTTAGCATTTGCATCATTATATTCAATGGTTACATCACTTTCTGATCCCCCTAAAATCCCTTTTAATAAATTTAAAGGCTTTTTTGGCATAATGAATTCTGCAGTTTGATCTGCTGTCACATCAGTTCTTGAGTATTTTACTAATTTGTGAGCATCAGTAGCAACAAACGTTAAGCTTTGTGAGCTAAATTGAAAGAAAACACCACTCATTACAGGACGTAAATCGTCATTTCCAGCTGCAAAGATAGTTTTAGAAATTGCAGTTCCTAAAATACTTGCAGGAACAACTGTTTTACTTGGTGACGGTAAAGAAACTGCTTTTGGAAACTCATCTCCGCTAAAATAAGCCATATCATATTTTCCTTGGTCAGAGCTAATTTCAATAGTATTGTCACCTTCTGTTTTGAAAGTTAAAGGTTGGTCTGGAAATGTTTTTAAGGTATCTAGAAGTAAGCGTGCAGAAACAGCAATAGAACCAGAACTATCACTTTCAACATCAACAACAGAGCTCATTGTAGTTTCTAAATCTGATGCAGAAACTTTTAGTTGGTTTTCAGAGATTTCAAATAAAAAGTTATCTAAAATTGGTAGTGTGTTGTTACTATTTATGACGCCTCCTAAAACTTGTAATTGTTTTAATAATTGAGAACTAGATACAATAAATTTCATGTAATATTTTTCTTAAAGTGTTTTACAAATATATTCTAAATAAGTGACTTTAAAAATTAATTTATCAACAGGTTATGAGCATTTTGTTGATGAATATAGAAACGTTATAATTATGTTAATAGACTCTTTAAAGTAGATAATTATGCTATTTTTGTTTTAATCACCAAACCAAATTCATGAAAAAACAATCTTTTTTTATATTTTATATCTTGTTAATTTCATTTAGTTTTTCTGCTCAAAAGCCTCAAAAACTTTCATCAAACCAGATTTATGAAAAGATTCAAAAGCTCAACTTTTTAGGAACTGCCCTATACATAGCTGCTCATCCAGATGATGAAAACACACGTTTAATTGCTTATTTAGCCAATAGCGTAAAAGCAAGAACGGGTTATTTATCTTTAACAAGAGGAGATGGAGGTCAGAATTTAATTGGTCCAGAAATTAGAGAACTGCTAGGCGTAATTAGAACCCAAGAATTACTTGCAGCCAGAAGAGTTGACGGTGGTGAACAATTATTTACACGAGCGAATGATTTTGGATATTCTAAACACCCAGATGAAACTCTGAAAATTTGGAATAAAGAAGAAGTTTTAAGTGATATTGTTTGGGCTATTAGAACTTTTAAACCCGATGTTATTATCAACCGTTTTAATCATGAAACACCCGGAACTACCCACGGTCATCATACAAGTTCAGCGATGTTAAGTCTTGAGGCTTATGATATGGTTGGAGATAAAAACAAATTTTCAGAACATTTAAAATATACAGAAATTTGGCAGCCAAAACGATTGTTTTTTAACACGTCTTCGTGGTTTTATACTGATAAGTTGCAATTTCAAAAAGAAGCTAAAGATTTTATCAAATTTGATATTGGTGTTTATTATCCATTAAAAGGAGTGTCTAATAATGAGTTAGCCTCAATTGCAAGTAGTCAACACCTATGTCAGGGTTTCGGAAGATTAACCACAAGGGGTAAACAAATTGAATATGCAAAATTATTAAAAGGAGCCCCTTTAAAAGATAAGTCTGACATTTTTTCTGGAATAAATACCACTTGGAATCGCGTTAAAAATGGAGGGGAAATAGGTGTTGTTTTATATGATATTGAAAACAATTTCGACTTTTTGAACCCTTCTAAACATCTATCTAAATTGATGGAGGCCTATAAGAATATTCAAAAATTAGAAGATACTCATTGGCGTAAAATTAAAGTAAAACAAATTAAAGAGATTATTGAAGGATGTGCAGGATTGTACTTAGAAGCTTCTGCAATTAATTCTTCAGGAATACCAAATTCTCTCATAGATGTTAATTTTGAAGTATTAAACCGAAGTAATGCAAATATTAAATTGATTTCAATAAGAGCTACAATAGACAAAAAATCAATTTTAAAAGAAGTTCAATTACAATCAAATAAAAAAATCAATTTTAAAGAAACCATCCATTTAAAAACAGCTCAATATTCAGATCCTTACTGGTTGAAAGAAAAAGCTTCTCTTGGAATGTACGCTGTTGATAATCCATTATTAATTGGAAAACCAGAGACACCAAGACCTCTTAGAATTCATTTCAACCTAAGTATCGAAGGCATTCCAATTTCAGTAACAAAGAACGTTCTTAGAAGATACGCAGAACGAGACAAAGGGGAGATATATGAACCTTTTGAGATACTACCCAAAGTAAGTGTAAAATTAAAGGACAAAGTTATTATTTTTTCTGATAATAAACCCCAGAAAATTTTAGTTGAAGTTAGAGCAGGAGCTGATAAAGTGAGTGGGAATGTGAGTTTAAAAGTACCCTTAAGTTGGCAATTTTCACCAAAAGAAATTTCGTTTCAAATTAATCAAAGGAATGACAAACGAACGGTCGAGTTTACAGTAACACCTCCAAAAACTCAATCAGAAGGAGAATTAGAAGTTGTTGCGAATTCAGAAGGAATAGATTATAAGAAAGAGTTGATAGAAATTCAATATTCTCACATACCTAAACAAGTTGTTTTATCAAATGCTTCGGCAAAAATTGTTCGTTTAAATATCAAAAAGGCAGGGAACTATATTGGGTATATTAAAGGAGCGGGAGACGAAATTCCAGAAAGTTTACGTCAAATAGGGTATGAAGTAGCGCTTATTAATCCATCAGAAATAAATGGGGATAACTTGCATAAATATGATGCTATTGTTTTAGGAATTAGAGCTTATAATGTTGTAAAAGAGTTAACTTTTAAACAAAATTTTTTGTTAGATTATGTAGAAAAAGGGGGCAATATGATTGTACAATACAACACCAACAGAAAAGTAGATGTTGCGGCTCCTTATGCGCTAACGTTATCTAGAGATAGGGTAACAGATGAAAGAGCAGAAGTAAGAGTTTTGGAAAAAGACAATTCACTTTTAAATTTTCCAAACAAAATTACGAATGAAGATTTTAATGGTTGGGTTCAAGAACGTGGCTTGTATTTTCCAGACTCTTGGAGCAAAGAATATAGTCCAATTTTATCTATAAATGACCCAGGTGAAACTCCAAAAAACGGAAGTCTACTTATTGCTAAATTTGGTGAAGGAAATTATATTTATACTGGTTTAAGCTTCTTCAGAGAATTACCAGCAGGTGTATCTGGGGCATATAAACTATTTGCAAATATGCTCTCCGTTGGCAAAGACGAAATATCAGTGAAAATGAAATAATGAAGTCATTGTTAGAAATTGATAACGTAAAATCAATAATTATAGAACCTTAAATCATACAAAGACACTATTCCATTTTCACAGAAATAAAAAATTAAAAATGATGAATCAACAAAAATATACATGGAAAAAAGAATATTCATTCGTCTTAATAGTTAATGTAATATATTGTATTGCGTTTTACTTTATTACAAATTATTTTACTTTTTAATACATGGAGATAGAAAGCAAACTACATGTAGTAGACTGGATTATTTTATCTATAACGCTTCTCTTTATTGTTGTTTATGGAACCTATGTTACTAGAAAAAACGACAATGTTCAAGATTACATCAAAGGAGGAAATGACTCTAAATGGTGGACTATAGGCTTGTCTGTAATGGCAACACAAGCAAGTGCAATTACCTTTTTATCAACACCAGGACAAGCTTTTCATAGTGGAATGGGTTTTGTACAATTTTACTTTGGTTTGCCCATTGCTATGATTATTATTTGCGTAGTTTTTATTCCTATTTATCATAAGTTAAAAGTTTATACAGCCTATGAATTTTTAGAAAGAAGGTTCGATTTAAAAACAAGAAGTTTGGCTGCTATATTATTCCTAATTCAGAGAGGATTAGCTGCAGGAATTACCATATTTGCTCCTGCAATTATTTTATCTGCAGTATTAGATTGGGATTTGTTAACCCTAAATATTATCATTGGTTTTCTAGTAATAATTTATACAGTTTCTGGAGGTACAAAAGCAGTAAATGTTACTCAGAAACAACAAATGATTATCATTTTTATAGGAATGCTAATTGCATTTTTTATGATAATGAGTCAGCTTCCAGAAAATATTACATTTACAAATGCACTTGAAATTGCAGGAGCAAGTAATAAAATGCAAGTTCTAGATTTTTCTCTCGATTTAAGTAACAGATATACTGTTTGGACAGGAATTTTAGGAGGAACATTCTTAATGCTTTCTTATTTTGGTACAGATCAAAGTCAAGTTCAACGTTATTTGTCAGGGAAATCAGTTAGAGAAAGTCAGCTAGGCTTAATTTTTAATGGATTACTAAAAGTACCAATGCAATTCTTTATCTTATTAATTGGTGTGATGGTTTTTGTTTTTTATCAATTTAATGCATCACCACTCAACTTTAATCCAGGTGCAAATGAAGAGGTTTTAAAATCTGAATATATTAGTGAATATCAAGAATTAGAAGCAGCTCATATTGAAATAGAAAACAGGAAAAGATTCCTTTTTTTAAATGGTTTTCAGCCAGAAGAAAAAGATGAAATTCAATCTTTAAATACCAGAGATTTAGAACTAAAAGAAGCGGCAAAAATGATTCTTAAAAAAGTTGATGAAAAATCAATAAAAAAAATAGAATCTAACGACAAAGACTATGTGTTTATTCATTTTATTTTAAACAATCTTCCTAGGGGCTTAATAGGACTTCTTTTAGCTGTAATTTTATCTGCAGCTATGTCTTCAACTGCCTCTGAATTAAATGCATTGGCAAGCACTACAGCAATTGATCTATATAAAAGAAACGTACCTAAAGATAGAAGTGATGAGCATTTTGTAAAAGCTTCTAAGTGGTTTACATTAGCTTGGGGTATTATTGCAATTTCTGTAGCTTGCGTGGCCAATTTATTTGATAATTTAATTCAGTTAGTAAACATTATTGGATCTATTTTTTATGGAAATGTTTTAGGGATATTCTTACTGGCATTTTTCTTCAAAAAAGTAAACGGAAATTCGGTTTTTAAATCTGCAGTAATAACGCAAATACTAATTTGTTTAATTTATTATTTTGGAATTTATAATTTAGAGTCGCAGGATTTAGAACCGATAGTTAGTTATTTATGGTTGAATTTTATAGGTTGTATTTTAGTCTTGTTTTTCTCATTGGTATTTGTTTTTAATTCGATAAATAAACAAAGTAAAATTACTCTACTTATTGCATTTTTATTAATTTTTAAAATTACATATGATGTTTTAAATGATGTTTCTTTAAATATTATTCACGTACTTTCTTTAATCATTTTATTCTTGTTTTTAGGGTTTTTTAATACTAACAAAACAATACTGAATGAAAAACAGCAATATTAAATGGGGGATTATTGGCTTAGGTAAAATAGCCAATAAATTCGCCACAGATTTAGCAATTGTAGAAAACACAAAATTGGTTGCAGTTGCCTCTAGAAGTCAATGTAAAGCAGATAATTTTGCAGCAAAATTCAATGTAAAAAGCACCTATAATTCTTATGAGAAATTAGCAAAAGACCCAGCAGTTGATGCTGTTTATATTGCTACTCCACACAGTTTTCATAAAGAACATTCTTTACTTTGTATGCAAAATAAAAAGGCAGTTTTATGTGAAAAACCCTTTGCCATGAATTTACGAGAAGTAGAAGAGATGATTGCTACTGCACAAGAGAATAATGTATTGCTAATGGAGGCTCTATGGACATTCTTTTTACCTCATTTTAAGTATGTTTTAGACATCGTTAAAAATAATAAGTTTGGAAAATTAAAAAGGTTAGAAGCTGATTTTGGTTTCTATACACCCTACAATACAGAGAATAGATTGTTTAAAAAAGAAGTGGGTGGTGGTAGTTTGTTAGATATCGGGATATATCCAATTTTTGTAGCATTATCTACTCTGGGAATTCCGGATTCTATTGCTTCAGAAGCTTCTTTTTTTGAAAACGGAGCGGATTCAGAATGCAATATTGTTTTCAACTATAAAAATGCCAAAGCGATTTTAAGTAGTTCGTTATTAAAAAAAACACCTACGCTGGCTTTGTTTACTTTTGACAAAGCTGTTGTTAAAATAAATTCACAATTTCATACTCCTACAACGGTTACTGTCTTTAATGATAAACATGAAGAAACAATCGATTTTAGCTACAATACTATTGGGTATAATTTTGAAATAGAACATTTCAATACTCTTTTGAGAAATAGCAAAAATGAAAGTACTATTATGACTTTTAATTTCTCGAAAAACTTGATTAAAACCCTTGACAAGGTTCGTGAAATTATCGGACTTCAGTATTAGCAGTAGATGCTTAAATTATTTCTAAAAAAAAACTCTAACGAGGATGCGCTAGAGTTTTTTTTAATATGGAACTCAAAATTATTTAGCCCCCCATTTTTTTATAGATGCTTTGTTCATTTTTATATATTTTGCATTTCCTGCTTTTTCAGCATATTTTAAAGATTCTCTTGCCGCGGAAATTGCTCCTTTTGTATTTCCTGCTTTCGCGTGTATTAATGATTGCTGACGTAAATACCAAAATTTGGGCGCATTAGAAGTCATCTTAACTGCTTTGTCGATCCAAGTTTGTGCCTGCTCAATGTCATTGCCAGCTTGTAAATAATACACAGCAGCACTATACATGTCATTCGCACTAGGTCCTTTCATTACTTTTTCAATATTAGATGAAACCATTGCGTCTGTTGGAGTTTCAAATTTTAAACCTACGTATGTGTTTTCCCATATGATGCCTAAAACAGCAGAACTATTTGTGACCTTATCGAATGTAATGGTAAATGTTTCAATTAGCATTGGTAATTTTTGAGGAATAACTCGCACTTTTGCAGCTACTTTTGTGTCGTCCCATTTTTTTGGAGTTCCCCAGTTTGAAGCATCAGAATACAGAATGATTTCCCAAGAATCAATATTTGGAATTGTGAAAAGCGCATAGGTTCCCTTTTTAATTTTTTCACCATTTATCATAAAATCAGTAGAGAAGGTAAGTTTTGTATTTGAATTTGCTCCAGTTCTCCAGACTTTTCCAAAGTCTTCTAAACCACCAAAAATTTTTCTTCCCTTTACTCCAGGTCTTGAGTATTCTAATGTAACATCAGTTAAACCTACTATTTGTTCAACCTTTTGAAAAGTACTTGGTGCCGGTGTTTTAATTTGAGCAGTTGCTGAAAAAGTAAAAGCGGTAATAAATAATAAAAGTATATTTTTTTTCATAATCACGGAGTGTTTTATTTTATTTCAAAATTACGATTTCAAAAAACGAGAAACGTTAACAAAAACTTAAAGTAAGGGTTTGTATCTTTGTATTCATTTTATAAGATTATGAAGAGATATATATCTGAATTTATTGGAACATTTGCAATGATTTTCTGCGGAACAGGCGCAATGACGATTAATGAAGTTACCGACGGTGATGTTACGCATGTAGGGATTGCAATAACTTGGGGATTAATTGTCATGGCAATGATCTATGCTTTTGGCGAAACCTCTGGAGCGCATTTTAATCCTGCAGTTTCTATTGCTTTTGCATATGCTAAAAAGTTTTCTTGGAGAGAAGTTCCAAAGTATATCTTAGCTCAAGTTTTAGGAGCATTTGCAGCAAGTTTAATTCTTTGGTTTCTGTTTCCTACAAGTGAAATTCTTGGAGCAACTATTCCTACAGTAGATGTTTGGCGTGCTTTTGTATTAGAGTTTTTATTAACTTTTTTCTTAATGGTGGTTATCATAAATGTTTCTACAGGAAGTAAAGAAATTGGCGTAGTTGCAGGGATTGCCATCGGAGCCGTAGTGCTGTTAGAAGCCATGTTTGCAGGTCCTATTACAAATGCTTCTATGAATCCTGCACGTTCCATTGCTCCGGCATTTGTTTCGGGAAATTTACAGCATTTATGGATGTATATTATCGCTCCAATTTTAGGGGCTTTGCTAGCAGTAGTTTCTTGTAAAATGGTAAAAGAAGAAAACTGTTGCGATGAGAAATGTTAGTATTTTAGGGTGTGGTTGGTTAGGAAAACCACTAGCAATTTCTCTGTTAGATGAAGGATATTCTTTAAAAGGCTCTTCTACAAAAGAAGAAAAATTAGCTCTTTTAGAAGACAATAATATTGAGCCGTTTGTTGTTGATATTTCTTCTTTTGAAGAATTTGACGATTTTTTACATACAGATATATTAATCATAGCAATTACTTCTAAAGATATTGATGGTTTTGAACATTTGATCGCTCAAATTGAAAATTCTAGTATTCAAAAAGTAATTTTTATCAGTTCTACTTCCGTTTATGCTAGGGTAAATAAAGTAATGACTGAAGATGATGAAATTTTAAATACCCCATTGTCAGCAATTGAAAGTCTATTTAGAGAGAATTCTTTTTTTGAAACTACAATACTCCGCTTTGCAGGTTTATTTGGTGATGAAAGACACCCTTCAAATTGGTTTAATAATGGACGAAAAATTCCACAACCGAAAGGATTTGTGAATATGATTCATAAAGAAGATTGTATAGAGATTATTCATGAAATTATTAATCAAAATTGTTGGTCTCAAACATTTAATGCCTGTTCTAATCACCATCCTACAAGAAGAGAGTTTTATACAATAGCAAAATTAAGTGCTGATTGTGAGCCTCCAGAATTTGAAGAGAATGAAGTTTATGAATGGAAAATTATAAGCTCTAAAAAAGTACAAGAAATTTTAGGGTATACCTTTATACATGATAATTTATTAGAAATTTAATTTCTAAGGTTTTTTTAATTTTTTGAGTAGGTGTTTTAGTTTTACTAGTTATCTTTCACTATACTCTTCGTTAGAGAAAGCAACTAAAACTACTTAGCGTATTTTCTTCTTCTTAAAAAGGTGAAAATAATTCCAAAAAAAAGTAAAAAAATCATTGGAAAAATGACATTAAAAAACTGCCAATATATACGTTCTTTAAATACTTTTTGTTTGTCTAAAACATTTATTTTTAACGTTTTATTTCTTAGCTCTATTAAGCCAACATCATCTAATAAGTAATCAACCGTATTTAGAAGAAAATCTTTATTTCCAAATTGTTGATTGGTCCATTTATCTCTGTTTAAGTCAAAAGGTTGAATTTTTGAAGTATCATCTTTTAAAATTTGATTTTTTCCAATATCACCATCAGAAATCACCACCATTTTATTATTGTTTGAATTTTCTTTGTAGAGAGGAGTTTCAAAAGGTTTTATACGGTTTTTATATGCCGAATTAAAAGCACCTTCCAGTAAAACAGCAAATAGCTGATTTCCGTTATTATAATCAGTTTCTACAATTTCATCAGCAATAGATTGAAGCTCAATAAAACTAGGAGTACCTATTTTTTGTGTTAATAAAGAACTCACTAATAAAGGCGTTTTTTTAATTTTGTTTTTTAAAGTATCTATTGGGTTTGCAAATTGTAAACGAATAGGAGCAATGTTTTTTGTGATGGCATGATTTGGGTTTCCATTTACTAAAGGATGAAAAAACCACTGTAAATTTTGAAACTGTGTTTGATTGCCAATTTTACCTGTTGCTAAAGGAATTTTAGCGGCGTATAAATCTTTAATTAAAGTAGTATTTATTCTAACACCATAGGTAAAAAGTAGATCTGTAAGATTTAAATCTCTAGGATATGCTAACATTTTACCATTAGTAAATAAACTATCTTGATCGGCTTGCACATTGTCTAACATCCACAATGTTTTTCCGCCATGGGCAATAAACTGATCTATGGTAAACTTTTCTTGTTCAGAAAATTTTTCAGTAGGTTTCGCAATAATTGCTAAATCTAAAGACATCAAATCTTCTAAAGTTTGCTGCGGGTTTGAAGCTACAGAATCTAAAGTAAATTTGGCCAATCTGTATTTCTTGGCAACTTCACTTAAAAAACTATATTGATAGATGTCCTGCAATTCGCCGTTTCCAGTTATTACTCCAACCCTTTTTCGTTTTTTCAGGAGGATATTGTTCATTGCATTTGAAAAACTATATTCTAAATTTTCAATAGCTTTTTGTAATTGTTCCTCTTGTGATGCAACGATAGCTGTAGGTAAAAGAGAGACTACTTGAGATTTTTTTTCGTAAGAAATTTCTGCCCAAGGAAAAATAATTGCTTCAGAGAGTTTTCCGTCTTCCTCAACAGTTAATTTGCTTGGAATCATTCCTTTTTTAATTAATTTTTCACGTTGATTGTCAGGGTTTAGAAACTGAATTTCAATCTTCGAATTTTCTGCGGATAATTCCTCTAAATATTGACGTGTTTCTGCTTGTAATCTTTTAAATTCTGAGGGGAAATCACCTTCTAAATAAATTGTTATAGACAGATTTTTATCAATTTTAGAAACAATGTTTCTAGTTGTTTTAGATAGTGTATAACGGTTGTCTGCAGTTAAATCAAAACGTTTGTAAAATGATTGGTTTATAAAATTTAAAATGAAAAAGCCAAGAGCCAAAAACGTAATTTTTTTTATTTTTTTATTCATTTTATAAGCGTGTTTTTGTGATGCATAAAAAGAATGTGGTTACGCTCAAAAAGTAGAGAATATCTCGGGTGTCAATCACTCCTCGAGAAATACTCTTAAAATGTTCATTTATCCCCATTTTTTTTATCGATAAATCATTTCCTACAGAGTTTGAAATAGCATCAAAACCATAAAATAGAAAAAAGGTTATAAAAACTCCTAAAATAAAGGCCACAATCTGATTTTTAGAAAGTGTAGATGTAAATAAACCAATTGCAGTATAGGTTGCTGCTAAAAACAACAGACCAATATAAGAACCAATTGTACTGCCAAAATCGAGATTTCCAACAGGGTTTCCTAATTCATTAACGCTATATACATAGGTCAAAGTAGGAACTAATGCAACCACTACAAGAAGGAGCGAAGCAGAAAATTTACCCAGTACAATTTGCCAATCTGAAATGGGGTTCGTTTTTAAGATTTCTATGGTTCCGCTACTAAATTCATTTGCAAAACTTTTCATAGTAATTGCAGGAATCAAGAATAAAAATAGCCAAGGGACCATATAGAAAAAAGGACTTAAATCGGAAAACCCAGCATTTAATATATTAAAATCATCTTTAAATACCCATAAATACAAACCATTAATCAGCAAGAAAACTCCAATAACTAAATAGGCTATCGGACCTGCAAAAAATGAGTTAAATTCTTTCTTTAAAATTGGAAACATATTTTCTTATTTATATGATTGAGCAGCGTTTAGGTATTTAAATACTTTTTGTAATTTTATAAATTCTATTATCTTTAAAACAGCAATCTTTTCTCTCTGGTTGAAAAACAAAATTGTGTTTCTTTAACAACGCAATTGAAGCACTATTATTTTTGTGCGTAAAAGCCTCGATAACTTTTAAGTGTAAATTTGTAAAACCAAAATTTATAATTTTTATACTTACTAAAGACTTGCTCTTTTATCCAAACTCCAAGCCAAAGGTTTATCATTAAAATAGGTTTTAGTTAGATCCCAAACACCCTTAAATAATTCAGAATTTCTATAATTTTCTAAATTTTTTTCATCTTGCCAATAAGAATAGGTGAAAAATATTTCTGGGTTTGTTTTATCTTGATATAATTCTAATAACAGACATCCTTCAAAAGCTCTTATAACTGTTTTTTTTTCTTCAAACATTGCTAAAAAAGCTTCAATATGTTTTGTGTGAAAACTCATTTTTACAATTCTAACAAACATATTTATTAAGTTAAAGGAGTAAATTCTGGTTGAGAATCGTTTATAAAATCAATAGTAATAGGATCTCTATATTTTAAACCTAATAGGGTAGATGCACCACCAACAGTATCTAAATTACTTCTGTAAATTGCAATTTCTAAAAATCCAGCTGCATTAAAAATAGCTAATTTGCTTCCATCATATTGCATATTATCATGATCACTTTCAAGAGCAATTTCATTATATTTTGTAAAAATCTTGTTGAAAGAATAACGTCTTGCAGTCGCTGTAAAACGTCGCCCTTTTCCAATTTCTTGAAACATTTTCTGACTAATATTGCTAATTACGTTTCCATAATTATCAATATAAATAACACCTCCAATAATTTGGTTTTGCGTTTGATTAACTTTTGGCTGAATCTCAATCATTTTTTTAAATGTTTTAATTTCCTTGCCAATAACAGTTAAGTTTCCTCCTCTAGCAATAAAACATGCTACTTGTACAAAAACATCCAATACCGGAAAACTACTTTCTATTCTATCATGAATGTTGATTTCAACAATTTTTGTAGGCTTAATTTCAGAGGCAATCATTGAGATTATTCCGTTATCTGGGCATACAAAATAATGATTGTCTAATTCTAAGGCAATATGCTTATTGCTCGCACTTAATTCTGAATCTACACCAACAATATGGATTGTTTTATCAGGAAAGCTTTTATAAGAATTAGTTAAAATATAGGCCGTTTCAGTAATGTTAAACGGTGCTATTTCATGAGTAATGTCTACTATTTTTACATCAGAGAGTTCAGTTAAAATAGCCCCCTTAACAGCCCCAACAAAGTGATCTTTTGTACCAAAATCGGTTGTTAATGTAATTAGAGACATTGATTTTTTCTGTTAATTAAATGTGTAAAAGTTCTTAACTATTTAACGCAAATCTAATCATTTTAGTAAATTTATTCGCTATTTTTAGTTGAAATATAAATAGGAATTAATTAATAAAAAAGAAACATTTGAACGAACGCATTATAGAGCTTACAGAAATCAGTCCTAAAGATTTTTTTGGAGCAAATAATAGTACTATTGAGCAATTAAAAAGATATTTTCCAAAAATTAAAATTGTTGCTCGCGGATCTAAACTTAAAATTTATGGAGAATCAGAAATTTTAGATGAATTTGAAATACGAATAGAACGGCTAATAAAATATTATAATAGATATAATAAATTAGATGAAAATAGCATAGAACGTATTTTAACGTCTAACGGTCAAGAAGAAAAAACAATTTCAGCTAAGAAGGCAAAAGAGGTATTGGTCCATGGAGTAAGTGGTAGATTGATTAAGCCCCAAACTGAAAACCAACGTAAAATGGTAACGCTAATGGGCAAGAATGATATGCTTTTTGCAGTAGGTCCAGCAGGAACCGGAAAAACATACACGGCGGTTGCTTTAGCAGTAAAAGCATTGAAAGAAAAAGAAGTACGAAGAATAATATTAACCAGACCAGCAGTAGAATCTGGAGAGAATTTAGGATTTCTTCCAGGAGATTTAAAAGAAAAGTTAGATCCCTACATGCAACCCTTATATGACGCTTTGAGAGATATGATTCCGCATGAAAGATTAGAATCACATTTAGAAAAGGGAGTCATTCAAATAGCACCTCTTGCTTTTATGAGAGGTAGAACTTTAGACAATGCTTTTGTAATTTTAGATGAAGCTCAAAACACAACCCACAATCAAATGAAGATGTTTTTAACAAGAATGGGCAAAAGCGCAAAGTTTATTATTACTGGAGATCCCGGTCAGATTGATTTGCCAAGAAAGCAAGTTTCAGGTCTCAAAGAGTCTTTATTAGCCTTAAAAGATATCCAAGGAATTGCACAAGTATATTTAGATGACAAAGATGTGGTAAGACACCAATTGGTGAGAAAAATTATTAGTGCTTACAAAAGTATAGAAACAGAATAATGAAATTTTATAAAGATAAATTAGCTTTTCTGAATTTTGTATAAATTATAAGATATTATTGGCATTACATGTCTTAAGAGTATTTAAATAAAGTAAATTTTTATTCGAATCATTGGGCCTTATATTTTAAACGGATAAAAAAAAGAGCACTTTTTAGGTTTAAAAAATGCCAGTGAAAAAAGGGATGACAGAAAGGAGGTAAAATTTTTGTAAAAACAAAAAGAAATAAAGTAGGAAAGTTTATTTTTGCGCTCACAAGATTTCAATGAATGATACAAACAATTAACGAAACCAATTTTAATTTCCCTGATCAAAAGTCCGTTTATAAAGGTAAGGTCAGAGAAGTTTATAATATTAATGATGAACTTTTAGTAATGATTGCTTCAGACAGATTGTCTGCTTTTGATGTTGTTTTACCGGGTCAAATTCCGTTTAAAGGTCAGATTTTGAATCAGATTGCAACAAAAATGATGAATGACACTTCAGATATTGTACCTAACTGGCTAATTGCAAATCCAGATGAGAATGTAGCTGTGGGGCATCTATGTGAGCCTTTTAAAGTTGAAATGGTTATCCGTGGTTATCTTTCTGGTCATGCAGCAAGAGAATACAAACTAGGTGAAAGAGTGTTGTGTGGAGTAGAAATGGTAGAAGGATTAAAAGAGAACGATAAATTCCCTATCCCAATCATTACACCCTCAACGAAAGCAGAAAATGGAGCGCATGATGAAGATATTTCAAGAGAGGAGATTCTTGTAAAGGGAATTGTTTCTGAGGAAGAGTATCTTATTTTAGAAAATTATACCAATATTTTGTTTCAAAGAGGAACAGATATTGCTGCAAAAAGAGGATTGATTCTGGTAGATACTAAATATGAATTTGGGAAAACAAAAGAAGGTAAAATTGTTTTGATAGATGAAATTCACACACCAGATTCTTCTCGTTACTTTTATGCTGACGGATATCAAGAAAGACAAGATAAAGGTGAAACACAAAAGCAATTATCTAAAGAGTTTGTTAGACAATGGTTAATTGAAAACGGTTTTCAAGGGAAAGAAGGACAAGAGATTCCAGAAATGTCTGACAAAAAAATTACAGAGATTTCGAATAGGTATATAGAATTATACGAGCAAATTACAGGAGAAAAATTTGTAAAAGCTTCTACAGAAAATGTATTGAATAGAATAGAAAACAATGTAAATTCATTTTTAGAGAATTAAAACAAACAACAATGATTATAGAACCAAGAACAAGAGGATTTATCTGTTTAACTTCACATCCAACAGGTTGTGAACAAAATGTGATCAATCAAATAGAATATGTAAAGTCAAAAGGAAAAATTGAAGGTGCTAAAAAAGTATTAGTAATAGGAGCTTCCACAGGATTTGGATTGGCTTCTAGAATTACAAGTGCTTTTGGATCAGATGCTGCAACTATTGGTGTTTTCTTTGACAAACCAGCAACAGAAGGAAGGCCAGGTTCACCAGGCTTTTACAATACAGCCGCTTTTGAAAAACATGCAAATGCCGCTGGCTTGTATGCAAAAAGTATCAATGGGGATGCATTTTCAAACGAAATAAAAGAACAAGTTGTTCACTTAATTAAAGAAGATTTAGGTAAAATAGACTTAGTAATATACAGTTTAGCTTCACCAGTAAGAACACATCCAACATCAGGAAAAAGGTTTAAATCGGTTTTAAAACCGATTGGTGGTGTTTTTTCTAATAAAACAGTAGATTTTCATACAGGTACAGTATCTGAAATCTCGATCAATCCTGCAGAGGGAGAAGATGTCGAAAATACCGTAACTGTGATGGGTGGTGAAGATTGGAAAATGTGGATGGATGCTTTAAAAGCTGAAAACGTATTAGCCGAAGGAGCGACAACAGTGGCATATTCTTATATTGGTCCTGAAGTGACCAAGCCAGTTTATAGAAATGGAACTATTGGTGCTGCTAAAGATCATTTAGAAGCTACCGCTTTTACGATTTCTGAAGATTTAAAATCAATTGGTGGAAATGCATATGTTTCTGTAAATAAAGCATTAGTAACGCAAGCTAGTTCTGCAATTCCTGTGATTCCTTTATACATTTCTTTATTGTACAAGATTATGAAAGCCAAGGGAATTCATGAAGGATGTATAGAGCAAATTCAACGTTTGTTTAGTGAGCGTTTGTATACGGGAGATAAAATCTCTCTAGATGAGAAGGGAAGAATTCGAATTGATGATTGGGAAATGAGAGAAGATGTACAAGCTGAAGTTGCAACACTTTGGAAAAATGCTACTACAAATAACTTAACAGAAATAGGAGATTTATCGGGTTATAGCGATGATTTTTATAATCTTTTTGGTTTTAAAGTTGAGGGTGTCAATTATGATGCTGATGTAAATGAAGTTGTAAACGTACCTAGTATTCAATAAGTAACACCTCTTTTTTTAAAGAGTTTATAAATAGAAGCCTCACAAATTTTATTTAGTGAGGTTTTTCTTTTTTATCTTGCAAAAAAAATAAAACGAATGAAAGCGGTTACCATCAAACAGCTCAAAGATGAATTATCTCATACAACTGCGTTGGATATAAAAGAGTTGTGTTTGCATTTGGCAAGGTTTAAAAAGGAGAATAAAGAGCTGCTTACGTATCTTTTATTTGAGTCTCACGATGAAGAATCCTTTATTCAAAACTTAAAAGAAGAGGTAGATATTCAGTTTGATGATATCAATACGAATAGCTTTTTTTATATTAGAAAAAGTACCCGTAAAATATTATCTTCTATTAAAAAACACATTCGCTATTCTAAAAAGAAAGAGACTGAAGCTGAATTGTTATTGTATTTCTGTAAAAAATTGAAAGGATTTAAACCTTCTATAAGTAGAAGTACGAGGCTACAAAATATTTTCGATACACAGGTAAGAATGATTAAAAAAGCGATTGAGAAATTGCATGAAGATCTGCAATACGATTTTCAATTAGAACTTGATGAATTATTAGAAAATGAATAAAGAAAGACCCGTTTTACAAAATTTAATCAAAGATAATATGTCTGCCATAGAGTTGTTTCAAAACCAAACTTTACGACCTATTATAAAAATGCAACATACCCTATTAATAGCCTCTTTTAAAAACTATATTCAAATACGGAAAATAGATTTTTCGAGTCTTAATGTTCAAAAAAAGAGAAGTAAAATCAGCGCTGTTTATGTAAAAGATATAAATTATAAAAATCGTATTTTAGGGGTTATTATTGGTCATTTCACTATGGATGAGTTCCAATATTATTGTTTAAATTCTTCAGAATTGAACAAGAGAATTCTTAAAATTGTTGCCCAAAGAGTGCAAGACAGTTTTGGAGAGAATTTATAAAACAGTTCCTTTTTAAGAAATTCAGAGTATCAAATAAAAAACTTCTTCAGTAGTTAATACGCCCTAATTATTTACTTCTAGGTATTATATATGCTCAGCCGATGGCGCAGATATGTCTCCACAAAAGTGCTAGCGCGGATTTATAATCCGTGCATTTAACAACCAACAATCTAAATTAACCCAAGTGTGCTACACTTGGGTTTTTACTTTTCTAAGATTTATTTATCTTAGAAAAAAAATTGCATATCAAACAAATAGAAAGCTACCGTAAAAAGATAAAGAAATACACGGATTATAAATCCGCGCTATCGGGATATTAATTGGAACTTAACTCCAGGTGGTGTAATAACAAGACAAGTAAGAGATCTACCTGATGAAAAAATACCATTTACTAATAAAAGGTTTTTTAAAAACCCGATGACGGGGATATGAACACACAAGAGTGCTAGCGCGGAATTGTATTCCGCGCCATCGGATAGCCTACATGCCTTTAGACAAGTAAGAAAAAAAAGTTTTTAGTAAAATATTGTTTATTTGATTACTGTTTTTAGTTATTAATTTTAAGCAGATGGAAGTAATTTCTTTTAAACTAAGATTTATTGCTTGCTTTAATTACATTGTTTTTTTATAAATTAGCCTTAATTAGAACACACTTAAATTAAAATTATGGAATTTATTGGATACCTTACTATTGCCTTGAAAATTATTGTTGGTGTAAGTATTTTAAATGTTTGGTTATTGCAAAAAAATAAAGCAACAAAATGGAGAGGTGGTGGTGCTGTAAATATTTTCGAAGAATTTCAAGCATATGGTTTTTCGAAGCAGTTTTGTTATTTTATTGGATTTTTAAAAGTAAGTTTAGCTATTATATTATTGGCTTCTATACAATTTAAAACCCTGACGTTACTGGGAGCTTTAGGACTAAGCATATTGCTATTAGGATCCATAATTATGCATATCAGAATAAAAGATGCGTGGTATAAATCATTTCCTGCATTCTTATTTATTGTAATGAATCTTATAATTGCTTATGCATCTTTTTAAAAGTAAGTAGAAAAGGTTTTAATTGCAATACATAAGTTTAAAGTAGAAAAGATAAAAGCAGGGGCAGATTTAATGAAATTATCTTTAATTTTAATTCGTACTATAAATCCCGAAAGCATTAACAAGCATAACCCGGTGGAGGCGAACAATAGTAATATTGGTGTAAAGTAAAGTCCAATTAATAAACCTATTGCTCCTAATAATTGAAGAAATCCAGTTAGTTTTCTAAACTTTGGTAAACCATACCTCTTAAACTCTGAAATAATAAATTTTGAGTAAAAGCAGGTAATCCCAAAATAAATAAAAGCCAAACTTGAAAACCAAGTTAATATTGTAAGTAAATTCAAAAGGTTTGTTTGTAGTTAAAATTTTTTATTTTAAACAAGATTACAATAAAATTATAAGTAATTAAGTGAACAAAGTAATTTTATTCTTGCTGACGCGGATTTGCAATCCCTGCAATAAACGATCAACAATCTAAATTAACCCAAGTGTTTTGCACTTGGTTTTTTTGCTGAAAAAGAGATGCTATCTCTAGAAAAACAAAAAATTGCATGTCAACCAAAATACAAAGCTACCGCGAAGGTAGATAAGGAAATACACGGATTACAAATCCTCGTCATCTGTTGCTAATTTAGTTCGACACTCCCGGTAGCTTATATTCAGTAGCGTCAAAGGTGATAAAAAAAGAGCCTCAATATTACCATTTGCTTCCGAATTTTCATGTCGACTGATACTGATAAAAAAGAATAAAGGCACAATGAAAGTTGGAGCTTTTTTTGTGCTTTAAGAGAAGCTATTTATTTTTTGCTTCTAAAAGCTTTTTTTGATATTTGCCTTGAACAATATCAACAATAACCAAAATTGCAAGAACAAAATAGAATGTTGTTTGACTCATCGGTACAATTTCATTTCCAAATAATTTTAAATGAGCCAAATGGCCTCCTTCTGTTACCAGCATAATTCCAACGATAAAAAGGATAAACAAGCCTAAGACTTCGTACATTCTGTTTTTTGATAAAAAAGTAGAAATTCTATCTGCCATTAGTAACATGAGCAAACCACTGATAATAATGGCAATGGCCATTATAATAAAAGCTGTTGTAGGGTTTTTAATTTCGCTAGTTAATCCAATAGCAGCTAAGATAGAATCAAAAGAGAATACTAAATTCATTAAAACAATACTTGCAACTACTGCATTTGAAGATTTTAAGCCTTTAGAACTGTTTCCTTTAGTATCTGATAAATCTGTGGTAGCAATCATGTGCCAAATTTCTTTAATAGCTGTATAGATAATGAAACCTCCACCAGCAAGAACAATGATACTATGCCCATTAAAAGAAAACTTAATAATATCAGTTACTTCTCCTGTTAAAAAAGAAAAAGGTTCTTGAAAAAAGTCAATGATAGAAACCAATATAAATAAGAGTATAATTCTTAATATTATTGCGATTATAATTCCTTTTTTTCGTACTTTTTTTTGGTCAGCTAAAGGCGCTTTTTTAGATTCTAAAGAGATGTATAATAAATTATCAAAGCCTAATACAGCTTGTAATAAGATTAGCATAAGGAGTGTAAAAATAATTGAGAACATGGTTTTTTTATTTCAAAGGTATTTGGATTGCTATTAATATGCAATATTTTAATTACAAAAGTTTAAATGTTCACAAACCTAAATAAATTATAGATAATAGTTAAAACTAATTTTGTTAAAATCTATTTTTTCAACAAATAATAAATGCTATTTTTTACTCAAACGGAATTAAAGATCTTGCTTTACCAAAATTAGTAAAGGGTATCTATGTCGTTCATTTAGGAACTGAAACCGGTAAATTTATCCAAAAAATAATTTTAGAATAAGCAAACAATATAAAGAAAGTCAAGACATCATGAAGATCGAAATAGAGAATGTGCAAACCTTTAAATAAGAAATTACGCATAAGGGAGCTATTAAAAAAATGTTAGTTATGGCAAAAATGTAATATTAAGGGTATTGGGAACTTATTTAATTCTAAGTCCAAAAAAGTCGAAAGCAATCATTTCTGTGACTTCAGGAGATGGTTTCTAATTTTGATAGCAAACTAAATCCATCTAGTTTTCGATGTTTTTGGTTATATTAATTTACCAGTTATTGCACAAATCTTGAAATTAAATGATATACACTCCTAATATTATAATTTTTGAGGAATTGGAAGGCAAGAATAAAGTTGATGCAGTTTACTCTTAATTTTTTTGATTTACGTTTTTAACGAAGCAATAATTACGATATAAGAAGATGTTTCCATAAGATTCGAATACTTACAAATACAATTACAATAGCGGTCGTTTTTTTTAATTGAATCGATGAAAAGTACTTATTACTTATTCTACCTCCAATTTGCCCTCCAATAAAAACAGTAATAACAAGAATAGAAGTTAATTTCCAATCCATATTAAAATTTGGATTTGAATACTGGCCTAAAAACCCAGAAAATGAGTTGACTAATATAAAGAAGCTTGCTGTAGCAGCTATTTTTTTGGGAGTATCCCAGTTTGTGAGGTGTAAAATTGGTGCTAAAAAAATGCCTCCTCCAACTCCTGCTACTCCTGAAATAAAACCAATTACCCCTCCTAAACTTGAATTTTTAAATGTATTTTGCTTTGTATTTTTTTTGCTACTTACACTTATTTTTTTAGAAAACCACATGGTTATTGCAGCAAAAAATAATGTAAATCCTAATAAAATAAAAAAGAAGTTTTGGTTAATTTTTAAATATCCACCTAGAAAAGCAAATGGAACACTTAATAGTACCAGAGGAATTGTCTTTTTAAAATCTAATTCTTTCTGTTGATAAAATAAAAAAACATTACCAGATACCACAACAATATTGCAAAGCAGAGCGGTCGCTCTAATTTGGGTGAAAATAATACCTGTTAATGCTAAAATTGCTAAATAACTAGAACCACCTCCAAAACCTACAGAAGAGTATAAAATGGAAACTAAAAAAAATAGTACAATAATAAACCAGTATTGGAGAAAGGTGTCAAAAATCAAAAAAAGGAGTTGTTATTTAAAATAGGCATGAATTAATTTTGTGTTTAATTTTACTATAAAAAAAGCAGAATTAGATATATAAAAATATGCATTTTTATTTAATTTAGCCTAAATAATTATAAATCATAAAAATATGGAGTCTGAGAATAGAAAAAAATACTGGAAAAAGAATTTAAAATACTTAGCAATACTCTTGAGTATTTGGTTTTTGGTGTCCTTTGGTTTTGGTATTCTTCTCGTAGACGAGCTAAATTCTATTAGGTTAGGAGGTTTCAAGCTTGGTTTTTGGTTTGCCCAACAAGGAGCTATTTATGTTTTTGTAATACTCATTTTTGTGTATATAAGATTGATGAATAAGTTGGATAAAAAATTTGGTTATAATAATTAATTTATAAAAAAAAAACACGATGAGTATTCAAGTTTGGACATGGATTTTAGTAGGAATTACATTTACATTATATATAGGAATAGCAATTTGGACTAGAGCCGGTTCTACAAAAGAATTTTATGTTGCAGGAGGTGGTGTTTCTCCTCTAGCAAACGGATTAGCGACTGCAGCAGATTGGATGTCTGCAGCTTCATTTATTTCAATGGCAGGTCTTATTTCCTTTAATGGTTATGACGGTTCAGTATATTTAATGGGTTGGACAGGCGGTTACGTTTTATTAGCATTGTTATTAGCACCCTATTTAAGGAAATTTGGTAAATTTACTGTTCCAGATTTTATAGGAGATCGTTATTATTCTAATGTTGCAAGAAGTGTGGCCGTGTTTTGTGCACTGCTAGTTTCATTTACTTATGTAGCCGGACAAATGCGAGGTGTTGGTCTAGTATTTTCTCGTTTTTTAGAAGTTGATATCAATACAGGTGTCATTATCGGAATGATAATCGTATTATTTTACGCAGTTTTAGGAGGTATGAAAGGGATTACTTACACTCAAGTTGCACAATATTGTGTATTGATTTTTGCATTTATGGTACCTGCAATATTCATATCTATTCAAATGACTGGAAATCCAATTCCACAATTAGGTTTTGGTGGAGCAGATGAAAATGGAGTGTATTTATTGGATAAGTTAGATGGCTTACACAGAGAGTTAGGTTTTGCAGAATACACCTCTGGGAGTAAAACTACTTTAGATGTTTTTTTAATTACTGCTGCTTTAATGTTCGGAACAGCTGGCTTGCCTCACGTAATTGTTCGCTTTTTTACTGTAAAGAAAGTTTCTGACGCCCGTAAATCTGCAGGTTGGGCTTTATTATTAATAGCTATTTTATACACAACTGCACCAGCAATTTCATTATTTTCTAGAACTAATTTAATTGAAACGGTGAGTAATGAACAATATGAAAAATTACCAGAATGGTTTTCTAATTGGGAAAAAACAGGACTTATAAAATTTGATGATAAAAATAACGATGGAAGAGTACAATATGTTGCAGATGCTTCAAAAAATGAATTAATTGTAGATAAGGATATTATGGTGTTGGCAAATCCCGAAATTGCCGGTTTACCAAATTGGGTAATTGCTTTGGTAGCTGCAGGAGCTTTAGCAGCAGCATTATCTACAGCTGCAGGATTATTATTAGTTATTTCTGCATCAGTATCGCATGATTTAATTAAGAAAATGATCAATCCAAATATCACAGAAAAAGGCGAATTGGTTGCAGCAAGATTGTCTGCAGTAGTTGCTGTTTGTGTTGCTGGTTATTTTGGTATTCATCCACCAGATTTTGTCGCTGCCACAGTAGCATTGGCTTTTGGCTTAGCCGCAGCTTCTTTTTTTCCAGCAATAATTTTAGGCATTTTTGATAAAAGAATGAATAAAGAAGGCGCAATTTTAGGAATGGTTGTAGGTATTTTATTGATGCTTTTCTACATGATGAAATTCAAATTTGATTGGTTTGGAGGAGGCTCAAAAGAAGATTGGTGGTTTGGAATATCACCCGAAGGTTTTGGAACAATCGCTATGACAATTAATTTTATAATTTCAATTATTATTTCTAGATTTACACCAAGTCCACCAAATGATGTGCAAGAAATTGTAGAAAATATAAGAATTCCAAGTGGTGCAGGAAAAGCAACACATTAGTTATTATAGAATAGAAATATTTACAACAGTGAGAAAAATTTATAAATTTTTATTGATTATATCAATCATTTTAATGAGTTGTAACGATAAAAAAGAATTATTAATACCTTTTTCAAGTCCTGAAATTGAATTCTCTGGAAGGATCGATACTCATAAAGTAGAAGCAGCAGAAATATATTGGTCTGGTAGTTCTATTAAGATAAATTTTGAAGGTGAATCAATACAGGCATTGTTAAAAGATGAAACAGGAGATAACTATTATAATGTCATTTTAGACAACGATTCTATTTCTATTTTGAGACCAGAAACCAACAAAAGATATTACCAATTGGCTTCCAACCTGTCTGAAGGGAAACACTCCATCGAACTTTTTAAAAGGACTGAATGGGATAGAGGGAAAACTAGTTTTTTTGGTTTTAAAATTAATAACAAGGCTAGATTACTCGCAAAACAAACTTCTATAAAAAGAAAAATAGAATTTTATGGAAATTCTATTACAGCAGGTTATGCTATTGAAGATTTTTCGGGAAAAGATTCGCCAGATAGTACTTATACCAACAATTATTTAAGTTATGCGGCGATTACTGCTAGGCACTACAACGCTAAATTTCAATGTATTTGTAAAAGTGGTATTGGTATTACAGTCAGTTGGCATCCTTTAATCATGCCAGAAATGTATGATCGGTTGATTCCAACTGACAGCACCAGTAAATGGAACTTTTCTTCATACACTCCAGATATTGTAGTAATTAATCTATTACAGAATGATAGCTGGTTGGTTAATTTACCAGAACATGAAGAATTTAAAAGACGATTTGGAAATAAAGCACCCACAGACAGAGAGATCATAAATGCGTATCAAAAATTTATAGCCAATTTAAGGAGCAAATACTCTAAGGCAAGTATCATTTGCACGCTCGGAAGTATGAATGCAGCAGAGGAAGGATCAAAATGGATGAAGTACATTAAAGTTGCTGTAGAAAATCTTAGTGACGAAAAGATCCATACTCATTTTATGCCTTATAATAAATCATTTGCACATCCTTCAGTTCAGGACCAACAAATAATGGCAAATAGTTTAATTCAATTTATTGATAAAAATATAGAATGGTAGTCAGAAATCCAATATAAAATATAAACTAACAGCAATTATTAGCTACTAAGAACCAATCATCAAAAATGAGTAATTATCACATAAAACATTTAGAAGAATATTATCAAGTCTATAGAAAGTCAATAAGAGAACCTGAAAATTTTTGGGAAGAAATAGCCGAAGAGCATTTTGTATGGCGGAAAAAATGGGACAAAGTCTTAGATTGGGATTTTACCAAACCAGAAGTCAAATGGTTTGAAGGTGCTCAACTCAATATTACAGAAAATTGTATTGATAGACATTTAGCAACTCGTGGAGATAAAACTGCTATTTTGTTTGAGCCCAATGATCCTAACGAAGCAGCCGAACACATTACTTTCAAACAACTTTCAGAAAGAGTAAATCAGTTTGCGAATGTACTAAAAGAGCAAGGGATAAAAAAAGGAGACAGAGTTTGTATTTATGTCCCTATGATTCCTGAATTGGCAATTGCAACCCTTGCATGTGCTAGAATTGGAGCCATCCATTCTGTAGTTTTCGCAGGTTTTTCAGCCACAGCATTAGCAACAAGAATTAATGATTCAGATTGTAAATTAGTAATTACTTCAGATGGTTCATACAGAGGTGCTAAAACGATCGATTTAAAAGGAATAGTTGATGAAGCATTAGAAAGTTGTGCTGGGGTAGAAACTGTTTTGGTGGCAAAAAGAATCAATTCAGACGTTAATATTAAAGAAGGTCGTGACAAATGGTTACAACCTTTATTAGATAAAGCTTCTACAGAATGCGAAGCAGAAATTATGGATGCAGAAGACCCGTTATTTATTTTATATACTTCTGGTTCTACAGGAAAGCCAAAAGGAATGGTACATACAACTGCTGGTTATATGGTATATACTGCTTACACTTTTAAAAATGCTTTCCAATATAAAGAGAATGATGTGTATTGGTGTACTGCAGATATTGGTTGGATTACGGGTCATTCCTACATCGTTTACGGTCCGTTAGCCAATGGAGCTACCTCAGTAATGTTTGAAGGTGTTCCTAGTTATCCTGATTTCGGACGTTTTTGGGAAATTGTAGAAAAGCATAAAGTAAATCAGTTTTATACTGCTCCAACTGCGATTAGAGCATTGGCGAAACACGGAACAGAATTGGTAGATAAATATGATTTGTCGTCTTTAAAAGTATTAGGTTCTGTTGGAGAACCCATAAATGAGGAAGCATGGCATTGGTACAATGATAATATTGGAAAGAAAAAGTCACCAATAATAGATACTTGGTGGCAAACAGAAACTGGTGGAATGATGATTACTCCAATTCCTTATGTAACGCCAACAAAACCAACCTATGCTACCTTGCCTTTTATTGGGATTCAGCCAGCAATAATGGATGAAAATGGACAAGAATTAAAAGGAAATCAGGTGGAAGGAAGATTGTGTATAAAATTTCCTTGGCCAAGTATGGCAAGAACCATTTGGGGAAATCATAAACGATATAAAGAAACGTATTTTTCTGCATTTGATAATATGTATTTTACAGGTGATGGGGCATTAAGAGACGAGGTTGGTTATTATAGAATTACTGGTAGAGTAGATGATGTGATCATAGTATCTGGGCATAACCTTGGAACTGCTCCTATAGAAGATGCAATTAATGAGCATCCTGCAGTTGCAGAATCTGCTATTGTTGGTTTTCCTCACGATATTAAAGGAAGTGCTCTGTATGGTTATATTACATTAAAAGATACGGGAGAAAGCAGAAATCACGACAATTTAAAAAAAGAAATTAATCAATTAATTACAGATAGAATTGGACCTATTGCTAAATTAGATAAAATTCAGTTTACGGAAGGATTGCCAAAAACACGTTCAGGTAAAATTATGAGACGTATTTTACGTAAAATTGCTTGTAATGAAATGGATAATTTAGGAGACGTTTCAACGCTTTTAAATCCGGAAGTTGTAAAGAATGTTATTGATAATAGATTGTAAAGAGGATTTAAGATCGTATTAATATAAGACCTGTTAGATTTTAAGAACCAGACAGGTCTTTTGTGTAGTTCTATTTTTGTTAATATGGCATAGTTCTTTTCTATGGCATATATATTGATATTGTAGCAGTAGAGTTATTTATTAGGGTTCAATAAAAAAGTAAACATGCAACATTTACAGATCTCATCAGAAAAGAATAAAAAAAAATCGAAAGTAACAATTGCGACCGCCTTTAAAACCATTATTTGGCCAAAACGTAATTTGGTATTTATTGGTCTGGTATTGATTGTTTTAAGTCGATTGGCAAGTTTAGTTGCTCCATTAAAAATTAAAGAATTGTTAGATGATGTCATTCCAAATAAGGACTACGACGCATTGTATAGCTTATTATTTGTTGTTGGAACTGCAATTTTAGTGCAATCTGTTACGTCATTTTTATTGACACGCATATTAAGTGTACAAGCTCAGTATTTAATTTCTGAATTACGTGCAAATGTGCAAAAGAAAGTATTGTCTTTACCTATCAGTTTCTTTGATAACACAAAATCTGGAGCCCTTGTTTCTAGAATTATGAGTGATGTTGAGGGTGTTAGGAACTTAATAGGAACAGGACTTGTTCAGTTAGTTGGCGGAACAATTACAGCCGTAATTTCTCTGATTTTATTGATAAATATTAGTCCTTCAATGACGCTGTTTATTTTGATTCCTGTTGTAGTATTTGGATTAGTTGCTTTAAAAGCGTTTAAATATATTAGACCCATATTTAGAAATAGAGGTGTGATTAATGCAGATGTAAAAGGACGATTGACAGAAACTTTGGCTGGTGTTAGAGTTATTAAAGCATTTAATGCTGAGCAACAAGAAAATGAAGTTTTTGAAAAAGGAGTCGATCTTTTATTTCAAAATGTAAAAAAGAGTTTGACTGCCACAGCAATCATGACAAGTTCAGCCACATTCTTATTAGGAATTGCTTCTACAGGAATTATGGGAATTGGTGGTTATAAAATAATGACAGGTGAGTTGACTGTTGGTGATTTCTTGTCATTTACTTTTTTATTAGGTTTAATGATTGCGCCTATTGTTCAGATGAGTAATATTGGAAGTCAATTAACAGAAGCTTTTGCTGGTTTAGATAGAACTGAAGAGCTGATGAATATGGAAGCTGAAGAAGATGACGAAGAAAGAACCATTGAGTTAAATGAGATAAAAGGAGATATTCAATTTGAGAAGGTCTCTTTTTCTTATAATGAAGGAAAAGAAGTATTGAATGAGATTAGTTTTGACGTTCCTAAAGGTACAGTAACTGCTCTAGTTGGCAGTTCTGGTTCTGGAAAATCAACGATTGCAGGTTTATCTGCTACTTTTTTAAATCCAAATTCAGGTACCATTACCATTGATAAGCAAGACATGTCTAAAGTTAAATTGTCTAGTTATAGAAAACATTTGGGTGTTGTTTTACAAGACGAGTTTTTGTTTGAAGGAACCATCAGAGAAAATATTTTATTTCCAAGACCAAATGCATCAGAACAAGAATTACAAAAAGCAGTTAAAGCTGCCTATGTAAATGAATTTACAGATCGTTTTGAAGATGGTTTACATACGTTAATTGGAGAAAGAGGTGTTAAGCTTTCCGGAGGACAACGTCAACGTTTGGCTATTGCAAGAGCTATTTTGGCAAATCCAACAATTATTATTTTAGATGAAGCTACTTCTAGTTTAGATACAGAAAGCGAAGCGTTGATTCAGAAAAGTTTGTCAGAATTAATAAAAGACAGAACCACGATTGTAATTGCACACCGATTAAGTACTATTAAAAAAGCAGATCAAATATTAGTTATTGAAGCAGGTTCAATAGTTGAGCGAGGTACTCATAACCAATTGATAGAGAAAGAAGGGCGATATTTTGAATTGTATACATATCAAGCAAAAATTTAAATAAAAAACACCAAAAAATACAATGAAAAAGCTTACAGTGTTATTTATTATTTCCATTCTGATCGTTTCGTGCAAAAATGAATCTAAAAAAGAAATTAAAAAAGAAGTTTACCCAGAACAGTTGGGAAAAGTATTTAAAACTCATGGTGGTTTAACTACTTGGGATAAAATAAAAACTCTTTCTTTTAATAAAGGGGAAGAGATTCATACAGTTGATTTGCATTCTCGAAAAACAGTAATTAATTCTCCGAAATACTCTTTAGGTTTTGATGGTGATAATGTTTGGATAGATGAAAATGAAAAAGGATCTTACACAGGCAATCCTACTTTTTATTATAATTTATATTTCTACTTTTACGCAATGCCTTTTGTACTAGCTGATGACGGGATTATTTATGAAAAAGTGGCTCCAATTTCTTATGCAGGAGTGATATATCCTGGGTATAAAATATCTTTCAATGCCTCCATCGGTAATTCACCAGATGATCATTATATTGTTTATTATAATTCTAAAACTTTTAAGATGGAGTGGTTGGCTTATACGGTTACTTTTACATCTAAAAAACCAAACTCTAAATTTCATATAATTAGATATAATAAATGGGAAAACCTGAGCGGGTTATTATTGCCAAAAGAAATTACTTGGTATAAAATGAGCGAAGGTGGTTTGCCAATAGAACCCGAAAAATCAATAATAGAATTTACATTACCCTTGGCAAGTCATGGAAAACTTCCAAGTTCTTTTTTTGAGAAACCCCTTAAATAGCTATACTTTCATCAAAAGTAGTACTTATTCTGATTTTAAATAAAATTGAATTTGATCATAGACAAAACAATAGTACTTATGAAACCTAGGAAGCAAAACGTTTTTAAGGTTTTTTGTTTGTTTTAAAACATTTAAGTCCCACAATTCTAAGCCAGCAACTTCTTCCTTTTGCATTGTTAAATTATCAATAGATACATTTAGTTTGGCAATAAATACATGATGATGTTCGTTATCTTGAATTCCATTTTTATGAGAAACTTGATGAATTCTTGTGCCAATTTTGATGAGGTCTTTTTCCTGAATTTCAAGTCCGATTTCTTCAAAAATTTCTCTTTTTGCTCCCTGTAAAATTTCTTCGCCAGCCGCAATGTGTCCTGCAACAGAAATATCCCAAATTCCCGGGAATACTTTTTTTGTAAGTGCTCGTTTTTGAAGTAAAATTTGATTGTCTGAGGTAAAAAACCAAATATGAGCAGTTGCATGAAACCAACCGTTTTTGTGAGCTTCAGATTTCAAAGCTATTTTTCCAGTAAATTTACCTTCAGCAGTTAAAATATCAATAAATTCGTCCATAGAAAAAGAAAAATATCATTCCGAAAAAATTAAACAAAACCCCTAGACCAAAAAGGCAATGAGAGTTATTCTTCGGAATGATGTTTATTTTTATTCAAAATAAGAAAATGTTTCTCCGTCTTTGATATTTAACAATGTTTCATAAATCATTTTAATTACATTTTCTACATCGTCTCTATGCACCATTTCTACAGTTGTATGCATGTATCTTAGTGGTAAAGAAATTAATGCAGAAGCAACACCACCATTACTATAAGCAAAAGCATCTGTATCTGTACCTGTAGCTCTTGAAAGGGCAGAACGTTGAAAAGGAATTTTATTTTTCTCTGCAGTCTCTGTAATTAAATCACGTAATTTTTGCTGAACAGCTGGTGCATAGGCTATTACTGGGCCTTTTCCCATTTCTAGCAGACCTTCTTTTTTTTGATCGATCATTGGAGTAGTAGTATCATGTGTTACATCTGTAACAATAGCAACATGGGGTTGAATTGTTTGTGTAATCATTTCAGCACCACGAAGACCAATTTCTTCTTGAACCGAATTCGTAATATACAATCCAAATGGGATTTCTTTTTTATTTTCTTTTAATAAACGAGCTACTTCAGCAATCATAAAACCACCCATTCTGTTGTCTAAAGCTCTACACACAAATTTATCTTCGTTTAAAATATGAAATTCATCTGGATAGGTGATCACACAACCCACGTGAATTCCTAAATTTTCAACTTCTTTTTTAGTTGTACAACCTGTATCAATAAAAATATTGTCTGGTTTAGGAGCTTCTTCTTTTCCTTTATCTCTTGTATGAATTGCTGGCCAACCAAAAACACCTTTTATAATTCCATTTTTAGTATGAATGTTTACAATTTTACTTGGTGCAATTTGATGGTCTGAGCCACCATTTCTAAGTACATAAATTAAACCATTATCAGAGATATAGTTAACATACCATGAGATTTCATCTGCATGACCTTCAATTACCACTTTGTATTTTGCATCTGGATTTATGACTCCAACTGCAGAACCATAGGTGTCTGTGATAAAAGTATCTACATAGGGTTTTAAATATTCCATCCAAATTTTCTGACTCTCCCATTCATAACCTGTAGGAGCTGCGTTATTTAGATATTTTTCTAGAAATGTAAGTGAGTTCTTATTCAGTATTGATTTTTTCGCCATTATATAATTTTATTAATTTTGTGTTTTACTTTGATATTCGTAAAAATAAAACGATTTTTATAATTCGCAGTAAAAAAAATCACAAAAAGTGTAACAAATTGTTTTACATTTAGTCTAAAAATAGGCAAACTATAACTCATTAAGAATTAAGAATATGAAATTAGTAATCAAAGATTTAACAAAGACTTATAAAAACGGTGTAAAAGCTATCGATAATTTAAGTATTGAAATTGGCACAGGAATGTTTGGTTTATTAGGACCTAATGGAGCAGGAAAATCCTCATTAATGAGAACAATCGCTACTTTACAAAGTCCTGATTCTGGTTCAATTACTTTTGGAGATATTCCTGTTTTAGAAGATAATATGTCTTTGCGGAAAGTATTGGGTTATTTACCTCAATCTTTTGGGGTATATCCAAAAATGTCTGCAGAAGATTTGTTAGATTATTTTGCAACATTAAAGGGAATTTCAAATAAAAAAGAAAGAAAAACAATTGTAAAAGAAGTTTTAGAAATTACAAATTTATATGATGTAAGACGTAAAGATGTAGCAGGTTATTCTGGAGGAATGAAACAGCGCTTTGGAATTGCACAATTGCTTTTAAACAATCCAAAATTAATTATTGTAGATGAACCTACCGCTGGTTTAGACCCTGCAGAAAGACATCGTTTTTTAAATGTTTTGCGAGAAGTAGGTACCAATACTACTGTAATTTTTTCAACCCATATTGTTGAAGATGTCAAAGAATTGTGTAATGAGATGGCGATTCTAAACGGAGGAAAAATATTAAAACATACTACACCTCAAGAAGCTACCAAAGAAATCGAAAATACAATTTGGACGAAAGTCATTTCTAGAGATGAACTAGAGGAAAATGAAAAAATCTTCACGATATTGTCATCAAATTACAACCAAGATAATACGTTAAACATTAGAGTTCATGCATCAGAAAAACCATCAGAAGACTTTGAAGCTGCCTCACCACAATTAGATGATGTTTATTTTATCGCTTTAAAACAAGATGAACTCGATGTTGCCTAGTAGCATATTTAAAAATCTTAATTGTTCACTTCTTATATCTTTAAAACTATGTTTTTAACTATTTTCAAACAAGAACTAAAATATTGGTTTAAAAAGCCTGCATTTTATATTTATATTAGTGTTTTTATTTTATTGGCTTTCTTTTTATCAGCTGCATCTGCTGGTTTTTTCGATTCTGTAACAGCTACAACAGGTTCTTCAAGAATTGTAAATTCTCCAATAGGAGTTACAGGTTTATTCAATGCACTAACAATTTTTATATTTTTCTTATTTCCATCTATTATTGGAGTTTCAGTGTATAGAGATTTTAAAAGTGAAATGCATACTATTTTATATTCATACCCTTTCACCAAAGCCAACTATTTATTTGCTAAGTTTTTTAGTGCAATAGTTGTTGTTTCTATAATTGCATTTTCAATTGCTCTTGGAATGATCATTGGGTTCGTTTTCCTTGGAACAAACTCAGATATTGTTGGTCCATTTAATCTTGTAACCTATTTACAAACGTATTTTGTTTTTATTTTACCCAATGTATTATTATTTGGAGCCATTGTCTTTGCTGTAGTGGCTTTTTCAAGAAATATAGCTGCAGGTTTTATTACGGTAATTATATTGCTTTTTGGTCAGGGCGTTTTAGAAAGTTTACTTTCTGATCCAGAACATAGAACATTAGCTGCAATTTTAGATCCATTTGGGGCAGCAGCCTCTAATTATTACACCAAGTATTGGACGCCTTCAGAACAAAATGAATTGCAGGTTCCTCTGAAAGAAATGATCGTTTACAATCGTTTACTATGGATGGCAATTGCTTCTTTAATATTTGGTTTGGTATATAAATACTTTACTTTCAGTCAGAATGCTATATCTATTTCTTTTCGAAAGGTAGTAGGGAAAAGAGTTACTAAAACGAACTTTAGCGGAATTACAAAAATTACCTTACCAAAAGTTTCTTACAATTATTCTTTCACTCAAAACTTAAAAACAACCTGGAAATTATCAAATATCGATTTTAAATATATTGTTACAAGTTGGGCATTTATTTCTATCGTATTGGTAGGATTGGTTTTGATGCTTGTAGGCCTCTCTGAAATAGGAAATATTTTTGGTACTCCAACATTGCCTGTAACATGGAAAATGTTAAACGTGGGAGGTGTTTTTTCTGCATCCATAAATATTTGTACCTTTTTATATGCTGGTATGTTAGTGCACAGAGCTAAAATAGCCAAAGTAAATCATTTAGTTGATGCAACTCCAATTCCAAACTGGACCCTCTTATTTTCTAAACTTATTGCCTTGATAAAAATGCAATTGGTTTTATTGACTGTAATTATGATTTCAGGGATGCTTTTTCAAATGTATAATGGTTATTATAATTTTGAAATAGGGCATTATTTAACAGAACTTTATTTTTTAGAGTTTCTGAGTTTTTTAATTTGGGCATTGTTGTCTATTTTTATTCAAACACTAATAGGAAATCCATATTTAGGACTGTTTGTTTTATTGGTTATTTCTATTGGAATGCCTTTTTTATCACTTGCAGGAATAGAACAATCTATTTTTAAATACAATCAAGGTCCTGGGTTTAGTTATTCTGATATGAATGATTACGGAATTTTAGAACCCTATTTATGGTATAAAATTTATTGGATTTTAGCAGGATTGACATTGATCATTGTTTCTTTTCTTTTTTGGGTTCGTGGAATTCCAAATTCATTTAAAGAAAGACTTTCAATAGCAGGTTCTCGTTTTAAAGGTATTGCAGCTGTTAGTTTTTTAGTTTTATTATTTGGCTTTTCAGCTCTTGGTTTTTCAATTTATCAAGCAACAGGAACAGCGTCTAAAAGGACCTCTTCTAAAGAAGCAGAAAAGCAAAGTGTCAAATGGGAGAAAACATACAAAAGATATGAGAAGTATGCACAGCCAAGAATAATATCTGTAACTACAGCTGTAAATATTTTCCCAAAAGAAAGATTGTTTGATGCTACGGGTAGTTATATTATGGTGAATAAAACAAGTAAAGCTATAGATACCTTGTTTTTAAATCATAATTCTTTAGAGAGCTCTTTTGATTTTAATAGAGCTAATACATTGGTTTTAGAGGATACTATTCAACATTTTGACATGTATCGTTTCAAAAATAAAATTTTACCAGGAGATACACTACAATTATCCTTTTCTGTTAAAAGTGATAAGAATACTACCTATCGAAGAAAATCTCCTGTAAGAGAAAATGGTACATTTATCAATAACTTCTCTATTTTTCCTTCTTTAGGATACTCCGCTCAGGGAGAATTAACAGATAATAAAACACGTAAAAAATACGATTTATTACCAAATGATTTACGCCCGCATCCATCAGATACACTAGCTTTAGGAGATACGTATATTTCTAAAGATGCTGATTGGATTGATTTTGAAGCAACCGTTTCAACATCAAAAGATCAAATTGCAATTGCACCCGGATATTTACAGAAAGAATGGGTTGAAAATAACAGACGCTACTTTCATTATAAAATGGATAGTAAGATTTTGAATTTTTATGCATTTAATTCTGGTAGGTATCAGGTGAAAAAAGAAATGTTTAAGGGGATTAGCTTAGAGATTTACTATCATAAACCACATACATTTAATTTAGATAGAATGATGAAAGGAATGAAGGCATCTCTTGATTATAATTCCAAAAATTTTAGTCCTTATCAACATAAACAAGTACGAATTATTGAGTTTCCAAGAACAGGAGGAAGTTTTGCGCAATCTTTTCCAAATACAATTCCGTTTTCTGAAGGCCTAGGTTTTATTGCTAATGTAGATGATGAAGATACTGACGGTGTAGATTATCCATTTGCAATTACTGTTCATGAAGTAGCACACCAATGGTGGGCCCATCAAGTAATAGGAGCCGATGTTTTGGGAGCAACGATGTTGTCAGAAAGTATGTCTGAATATGTGTCTTTAAAAGTATTAGAACATCAACAAGGAAAAGATAAAATGCGCATATTTTTAAAGAAGGCTTTAGATGATTATTTATTGCAAAGAACGATGGAAAGAAAGCGAGAAAATGCATTAATGTATAATGATGGGCAAGGTTATATTCATTATCAAAAAGGCTCTTTAGTACTCTATGCTTTGAGTGATTATATTGGTGAAGAAAATTTAAATGCAGCCCTAAAAAAATATGTAGAAAAAGTACAGTTTCAAGAACCGCCTTACACAACTTCTCTAGAAATGGTAGATTATATAAGAGAAGCAACTCCAGATTCATTGCAATACACAATTAAAGATATGTTTGAAACCATCACTTTGTACAGAAATAGAATTGTAGATGCTAAAACAACCGAATTAGAAAATGGAAAATATCAAGTTGATATTGAATTTGAAGTTTCTAAATATAGAAATGATGAAAAAGGAAAGCGTTATTATGGTAAGAAAGTAGGAGACACGTTAACTTATAAAACAGATAAAATGAAAAAGCCAATTTTATCTGTTCCATTGGCAGATTATATAGATGTTGGTATCTTTACAGAAGAAGAAATTGATGGAGAGATGCAAGAAAAGATCCTATACTTAAAAAAGCATAAAATTACTTCAATCAATAACAAAGTCACTCTAATTGTTGATAAAAAACCGGTTGAAGTAGGAGTTGACCCTTTCAATAAATTAATTGATACACAATCTGAAGACAACAGAAGAAAACTATAATTACAAGAAAGGAAGTCAAAATACTCGAGTGTCACTTTTATATAGGCATAGATGTGAACCATGCATTTAGTAGAATTATGTGCTACAAGAGTTCTTTCTTTTCCAATTGATGTTTTTTTAAAATTATTTAATGTATGGAAATGAAAACTATTGTTTATTTTTTTTTAATACTCACACTTCTTTTTTCTTGCACTAAAAAAAAAGATCTAGAACTTCATTTTTTAGATGAATATATAGTTGAAGATTCATTATTAGTAAAGACTACTTTAATAGGGGGGCTTTCAGGAATAGATTATGTAGACGGCTACTACTTTTTTGTAGTAGATGACCCAAAAAAACCACGTTTTTTAAAAGCTAAAATAGTCCTTCAAAAGAATAAAATAATTTCATTAGATTTTGAAAATATGACGATTTTGAAAGATTCTACTAGTTTTTTTTATAAAGAAAATGTATTAGATTTAGAATCAATTTTTATAGACAAAGAGACTAAAGAAATAAATTTTGTTAGTGAAGGTTCTATAAATACTGGTAAAAGTCCTTCAATTTTTTCAACGGACAAAAACGGAAAATTAATACATGTTTATGAACTTCCAAAAAGTTTAAAAAACAATCAAACAATCAAACATAATGCAGTTTTTGAAGGCTCATCTAAAAGTAGTGATCACAAAGGGTTTTGGGTTTCTGTAGAAGGCCCATTAAAGGTAGATGGAGAAGATCCTACATTTATAAAAGCATCGTCACCAATCAGAATTACGTATTTTGATAAAACGACTAAGAAGGCTATCAAACAGTTTGCATATCAATTAGAACATATTATAAAACCTTCCAAAGGAGATGTTAATTTAAATGGAGTTACTGCGCTGATAGAATATAAAGAGAATCATTTTTTTATTGTAGAAAGGACCTATCAAAGTGGTTATGGGAGTTATGGAAATATTGTAAAGATATTTGAGGCTAGTATTGATAAAAAAACAACCAATATTTTAGAAATAGATTCTTTGCTAAAAACAAAGTATACTCCGCTTAAAAAACGGCTTCTATTTAATTTTGATACCATTAAAAATAAATTAACAAATGGAATTATAGATAATATAGAAGGAATCACATTAGGGCCAGTATTAGCGAATGGAAACCAATCCGTACTCTTAGTTTCAGACAATAATTTTCAGACCTATGGCAGGCAATTAAATCAGTTTATTTTGTTAGAAATTTCAACAAAATAATTCTTATTTTTACAAAGTTTTAATCCACTTAATGAATTTTTCAAAGCTAAAAGAATCTAGATTAAGAAAAAAGTTTGAAAAAACTTTGGAAACCTTGCCAGAGATAACTTCAATTTCTGATGAGGTTATTAAAACTATAGGTATTTTAACAATAGATAAAATTTCATCAACTATAGATCTTCAAAAAGAAGTAGAAGCTGTTTTTGGAATTCGACATTCTAAAATATATAGTTTTAAGAAATTTAATAAAAATGATGAAATTTCTTACAAACATTTTTCAGAGAAAGATTTCAATTGGCAAGGAGGTATTATACAGCCAAATATTAAGGTTTTTTTAGAGCAACCTTTTGATTTATTAATTGGTTTTTTTGAAAACAATAATCTTTACTTAGAGAAAGCCGTTCTAGAATCTAAAGCTTCGTTTAAAGTTGGTATTTCAGGGGTAAATTCCAAATTATATTCGCTAGAAATCGCTGTAAAATCTTCGCAAATTCAACCCTTTTTAAAGGAATTAAAAAGATACTTGAATATTCTTAAGAAAGTGAAAAATTAAACTTTAACAATAAAGTTGTTTATTCTTGAGAAGAATTCATGATATCAATCTTAATTTCATCTTAATATTGTAATTTTACACCCTATAAAATACATTCGAAATGCAAAAATTTATTGGAACAGGAGTAGCTTTGGTAACCCCTTTTAAAGAGGACTTAAGTGTCGATTTTAATGCACTTATAAAATTGGTAAACTACACTATTGAAAACGGTACAGATTATTTAGTAATCAATGGTACAACTGGTGAAAGCGGAACAATAACAAAAGAAGAAAAACAAGAAATTATAGATGTAATTATCAAAGCAAATAATAATCGTTTACCTTTGGTTTTAGGGGTTGGAGGGAATAATACTGCTTTGGTTATTGAAGAATTAAAAACGAGAGATTTTACAGGTATAGATGGAATACTTTCTGTTGCACCTTATTACAGCAAACCCACTCAAGAAGGGTTTTATCAGCACTTTAAAGCCATTGCAACTGTCACAGATTTACCGATAATTTTATACAATGTTCCTGGTAGAACTGCAAAAAATATGGAACCTGCAACAACTTTACGTTTAGCAAACGACTTTACGAATATTGTTGCTGTTAAAGAAGCAGGAAATAATAAACAACAATATTATACATTATTAAAAGATAAACCCTCAGATTTTTTAGTTATATCTGGTGATGATGATTTAGCTCTAGGTGTCGTTTTAGCCGGAGGTTCTGGTGTTATATCTGTCATTGGACAAGCATTTCCAAAAGAGTTTTCTACGATGATTAATCATGGTTTAAAAGGAAATAATAAAGAAGGTTATGATATTCATTTCAAACTGATGGATGTTGTAGCCTCTATTTTTGAAGAAAACAATCCAGCAGGAATTAAAACGGTTTTACAAGAATTAAATATCTGTAGCAACAATGTGCGCTTACCTCTTGTAAAAGCAAGTGCTGCACTTTCCTCTAAGATAGCTGAACTTATTGTCAATTTTAAATAAAAATAGTGCGGATAAAATTAATATTAATACATGCTGATACAAGATGTTTTCATCTTTTTTAGATTGATTAAATAATTGATTTTCAACTTTCGATTCACTTATAATATTAACAAATTTTTAGTATCTACTAAACTCTTTTTTTGCGTTTTTTACAAATAAATTAGAGATCGCAATTTACAGTATAAAAAAACGTTTTATTAATCCATATTTAATCACTAATTTTGCATGATGCAAAAAATTAAAAATTTAGCGTATTTATTGATCTTCTCACTTGTATTATCTTCCTGTGGAGAATATCAAAAAGTATTAAACAAAGGTACATCTGAAGAGCAATATAAAATGGCTACTAAAATGTATGAAGTTAATAATTATAGTAAAGCAATACGTTTGTTTGAGAAAATAAAACCAGCATACAGAGGTAAACCTCAAATGGAACGAATCCAATTTATGGAAGCTCAATCTAATTTTAACGAGAAAAACTACAGCATTTCAGGCTATTATTTTGATCGATTTGCAAAAAATTATCCTAAGAGCTCTAAAAAAGAGGAAGCATCATTTCTCTCTGCTTACAGTTATAAATTAGCATCACCTTCTTTTAGTTTAGATCCAACAGATACAAATAAAGCTCTTAATTCTTTTCAGAGTTTTATTAATGAGTATCCAGATTCTGATAAAATAGATGAAGCAAATAATCATTATAAAGAATTAAGATATAAGCTTCAAAAGAAATATTTTGAAATTGCAAAAACCTATTATAGAACAGCAGATTACGATTTAAGAAATTATAAGGCAGCTATTCAGGCTTTTGATAACTTATTATCAGACTATCTTGGGTCAGAATTTAAAGAAGAAGCCCTGTATTTTAGATTAAAAGCAGCTCACGATTTTGTTTTAAAGAGTACCTTTAGAAGAAAACCAGCACGTATAAAAGATGCTAAAGAGGCATATGAAAAGCTCATAAGAAATTATCCTGAATCTAAATTTATGGAAGATGCTAATAAGATGCTCACTACATTAAATGCAGAAAATAAAGAGTCAGAAGATTTAATTGCAAAACAAAAAGAATATCAAAACTCATTAAAGAAATAATAATTAATTATGGATTATAAAGACACAAATGCATCATTAAGTACCATTACTTATGATAAAAATGAAGTAGAAGCTCCAACACAAAATATTTATGAAGCTATTTCTATTATCGCCAAAAGAGCAACTCAAATTAATGGAGATTTAAAGAAAGAGTTGGTTGATAAATTAGATGAGTTTGCCACTTACAATGATAGTTTAGAAGAGGTTTTTGAAAATAAAGAACAAATAGAAGTTTCTAAATTTTACGAAAGATTGCCTAAACCAACTGCAATTGCAGTTGATGAATGGTTAAATGACAAAGTATATTTTAGAACTCCAGACGCAGAATAATGTCTGTTTTAAGTGGTAAAAAAATTCTTATAGCAATTACTGCTGGAATTGCCGCTTATAAAACGGCTAGTTTAGTCCGTTTATTTATAAAATTAGACGCAGAAGTCAAAATTGTTATGACTCCTGCGTCTAAAGATTTTATAACATCTCTTACACTTTCTACACTTTCAAGGAATCCTGTCCATTCAGCTTTTTATGATACAAAAGATGAAAACGAAATGTGGAATAATCATGTAGACTTAGGTCTTTGGGCAGACTATATGTTAGTTGCACCAGCATCTGCAAACACACTGTCTAAAATGGCAAATGGGACCTGTGATAATTTATTGTTAGCTACTTATCTTTCTGCAAAATGCCCTGTTTATTTTGCTCCAGCAATGGATTTAGACATGTACATACATCCTTCTACCAAAGAAAATTTAGAAAAATTACACTCTTTTGGAAATGTAGTAATTCCTGCAACTTCTGGTGAGTTAGCAAGTGGCTTAGTAGGAGAAGGAAGAATGGCAGAACCCGAAGATATTGTGTCATTTATAGAGAATGATATCTTATTAAAGCTACCTTTAAAAGGAAAGAAAATTTTACTTACTGCCGGCCCTACTTTTGAAGCAATTGATCCAGTTCGTTTTATAGGAAATCATTCTTCTGGTAAAATGGGTTTTGCAATTGCCAAAGTAGCAGCTAATTTAGGAGCTGAAGTTTATTTAATTTCGGGTCCGAGTCATCAACAAATTTCACATTCTTTAGTGCATAGAATTAATGTTGTTTCTGCCGAAGAAATGTACATTGCAGCCCATCAATACTATAAAGATGTAGATATTGCAATTCTTTCTGCAGCTGTTGCAGATTTCAGTCCAAAAAAATCTGCTACACAGAAAATAAAAAAGAAAGTTTCAGCGTTAGAGATTGAGTTGTTACCCACCAAAGATATTTTAGCTTCTTTAGGTAAGATGAAACAACATCAGTTTTTAGTCGGTTTTGCATTAGAAACCAATAATGAGTTAGAAAATGCAAAAAGAAAATTAAAAAGAAAGAATTTAGATGCAATTGTATTGAATTCTTTACAAGATAAAGGTGCTGGTTTTGCAACTGACACTAATAAAATTACTTTTATTGATAAAGATTTAAATGAGAAATCATTTGATTTAAAATCTAAAGTTGAAGTTGCTAAAGATATTATAAATGAAATTTTAAACAAGATAAATGCGTAAACTTGGATTCTTTTTACTCTTATTCTTTTCGATTTCTTTGATGAAATCGCAAGAACTAAATTGTTTGGTTACTGTAAATTATAATCAAGTTCAAGGCTCAAATATTCAGGTTTTTAAAACTTTAGAGAAGTCTTTAACAGAGTTTGTTAATCAAACAAAGTGGACAAATAAAGAGGTCAAACCCGAAGAAAGAATTGATTGTGCATTCACTATTATTATTAGTTCAAGAGAGTCAAATACTTTTAAAGGAACACTACAAGTTCAATCTTCAAGACCCGTTTATGATTCTTCATATGCATCACCGGTCTTAAATTTAAATGACAATGATTTTAATTTTAAATACAATGAGTTCGATCCATTAATTTATAATAAAAATTCATTTGACAGTAATCTAATTTCTACCATTGTTTTTTATGCAAATATAATTTTAGGTGCAGATGCAGATACTTTTAAAAAGAATGGAGGAGAAGTGTACTTAAAAGAGGCTCAAAATGTAATGTTACAAGCGCAACAAAGCGGATTGGCTTCTTGGCAAAATGTTGTAGGGAAACAGAATCGTTTTTTGTTGATAGATAATTTCTTGTCTTCAAAATTGACCGCATACAGAACAGCTACATATACTTATCATAGAAAAGGATTGGATTTATTTTCGACAAACAAAAACAAAGCAAAACAAACGATTGAAAATGCTGTTATATCTTTAGAAAGCATTTACAATAAAACCGTTGGAAATTATTTGATACGTTTATTTTTTGATGCAAAAGCAGACGAGATTGTAAATATGTATACAGATGGTCCTGTTACAAACAGTCAAAAGAGACTCACTCAAATGGTTAAAAAAATATCTCCGAATAACAATTCTAAGTGGAAAAATATTAATTAAAAAAAAATAAATTTCGTAGCTTTTTTTAAAATAGATAAGCCATTATTTTACAACTTTAAAAAATAAGTAATGTCTACTTCTAAAATTGTAGATAATTTTAATAGTGTTTTTACTTTTAATTGACTTTTACCATTTTCTAAGCGATGATATGATTTTTGACTTATTCCTAATCGATCTCCAACGTAATCCTGAGTATACTCTTTTTCTAATCTAAGACTTCTAATTCTCTTTCTTACTTTTTCTAGAATTTCCATAAATAATATATGATAATTATGGGGGAAGAATTTTTTTTATAAAGATATAGAATGTTTTTAAACCACACAATAGACATTTTTTGGGGTATTAAAATGGTGGCATTTATCATTGTTTTCAGTGAGTGTAAAAAGGTATAATTTACTCATTTTTTGATATTGACAAGTCATTATTTCTTTTCTATGTTTACAAATCATAAAGCTATAAATGATTTTAAAATTGCAAAAAAAAAAAATAAAAAATGAAAAAGCAAATATTTCCAAAAGAGATTATAGAAAACACTGTTGATGTTCATCAATTTAAACACACGAATAAAAGTAAAATTATCTATAGTTTTATTTTATTAGCTTTAATTGTTTCATTGATTTCTTTGCCTTTTATTAGTGTAACTATTTATAATACTTCTCAAGGATTGATAAGACCTGATAAAGAAAGAATTCTTTTACAAAGTAGTCATAGCGGAAAAGTAATTTTTCATCAACTTAAAAATAATGGTCAAATAAATAAAGGAGATACTTTGTTGATGACTAATAATTTAGCTATTACTCAAAAAATAAATACGACTAGGAGTTTATTCATCGAAACCAAAAAATTTATAGACGATATAAAACTTTTATCGAATCAAAAAAGAATTGCTAACAAATTAAATTCTTTAAAATATAAGCAAGAATATAATTTTTATCAGCAAAAATTGAGTGAATTAAATACTCGTTTTCAGAAAATAAAAGAAGATTACAATCGAAGTCAAAAATTATTCGAAAAAGGAGTAATAGCAAAAGTGGCATTAAATAATAGTAAACTAGAATACGATTTATCTTTAAATGCAATCAATCAATATAAGAATCAACAGCATAGTAGTTGGCTAGCAGCATTAGTAAATCATCAAAATCAATTAAAAGAATTAGAAAACAATCAAGTAGAATTAGAGGAAACCAATAATTTGTCTATTGTTAAAGCTCCTGTTTCAGGAACGTTATTAAATGTAAAAGGAATTGAAAAAGGTAGTTTTATTTCAACAGGAATTCAATTAGCAGAAATTTCACCAAAATCAGATTTAATTGTTGAATGTTATATCGACCCAATTGATATTGGTTTGCTAAAAAAAGAAAAAAAAGTAAATTTTCAAGTCAGTGCTTTTAATTATAATCAATGGGGATTGGCTAGTGGAAAAATCACAGCAATAGGAAACGATGTACAAATGATTAACAATACACCAATGTTTAAAGTTTTATGCTCATTAGATCAAAATTTTCTACAGCTAAAAAACGGATTTAAAGGACAATTAAAAAAAGGAATGCTTGTAAATGCTCGTTTTGAACTTACAGAGCGCTCTCTTTTTGATTTATTATATGATAAAATGGATGATTGGGTAAACCCATCAACTCAAATTGCAAAGAACTAAAATAAGTTTGTCATTCTGAGTGTAGTCGAAGAATCTCAAAAATAAATATTATCAATTTTTCAAATTAAAATAACTGTCATTTATGCGTATGCAGGAATATCAAAAATAAAAAATAGAAAATAACAGAACCTATGAAAAATATAAAAACACTAGAGCGTTTACAACAATTACACAATTTAATTGCAATAGAACATACAGGAACACCAAAAGAGTTATCAAAGTTACTCAGAATTAGCAAACGCTCTGTACACTTATTAATAAAAGAATTAAAAGATTATGACGCTAACATTGGTTATAGTAAAAGTAGAAAGACGTACTATTATTCTAATGATTTTGATTTACAAGTCTCTATTTCTGTAAATGTATTAACCAACAA
>Ga0209092_10000340_pt1 | contig 45100 bp, 32 predicted proteins | sample FraStrMetagenome_FD_187446 | JGI IMG/M metagenome (GOLD analysis project Ga0209092, IMG submission 187446) | Marine eukaryotic phytoplankton communities from Arctic Ocean - Fram Strait ARC3M Metagenome (SPAdes) (version 2) | ecosystem: Environmental > Aquatic > Marine > Oceanic | place: Fram...
AATGATACAGATCCCCTTAGATTCAATGGAGCTATTTCCGAACACAGCACACCTCTGAAGGAAAAAAAACAATTCATCCACACATGTTGAAAGCGCAATTCAGAAAAATGATTCTTCTGTTCGGTTTGTCAACAGTATAGATAAAGAAACTCCAGAAGTTAAAACTTGCAAAACAGTAGAAAAGATGGTGAAAACGCCACATCACGAAGACAAAGAAAATAATCTCAACTGTTCAAATAAAAGCAATCACGAAGAAATAAGAACTCCACATACAAATGCATTGCAGCAAAAGACAAACATGGTTACTGGTTCTAATAGACGGAAAAGTAATCAGAATGATCTCAGAGATATTTTGGCTTCACCATCTCAAGATTGCCCGACACCCAAAAGAGGGGATTGCTCTATGCATCATATAGAATCAATTAAGTCCCCTCTCAACTTCGGTAGTCCCTTATTTCAAGGAATGCAGAACTAGAGGATGATTTGTTGAGCTTTTATGCAGATTTTCGATGGAAAACTTATTATGCACATCTTCATATAAATATTAAACAGTGACCTTTCAGATAAGGAAAGAGCGTCACGATTTTTCATGGCATTACTGTCGAAGACGAGCAAATGTCACAAAGTTTCTAAAAACTGTGACACTCTAGTTTCAACTTTTCTTATTCTTCACACACTTCATGTAACTTGTTTCATAATTCATTAAAGCTAAGATTAGAGCTTTTTAAATATGTATTAATGTTGATTTATGTTGCTCACCTCTTCAGTTTCATTTTCCATATCACAATGTCGAATATCAAAAAATGAAAAAATGATTTGCTAGATCCCTTCAGACTTCCGAGTACAGCAAACGAGAATCTGTGTGCAAGAAACCAAAGAAAAAAAATCTAACCCTAACCCTAACCCTAACCCTAATCTACGCACGAGAGACGAACTCGATGGCGAAATCACCAGCGGCACGATATTTCAGGACTGACAATGCTTCACAAGCAAGTACGATATTCTTTAGACTCCTCTTTCTTCATGACACACTTGAATTATGATTTAAGTAACAACAAGAACGACTTACTTCTTCTTTGATTCCCAAAGTCGTGATGATCAACAGTGAAGGAGCTGGTCTAGCATCGTCAACCCTGAAGCTCCACAAAACACCTTCCGCGCTTTGAGCTTTTACTTAAATGTGAAGTGATCTAAATTTTTCGAAGTCTTAAGTGATTTAAGTGCAAAAACAAATATTTCCTTAAATAAAGTGGTGATTCTATTCTTTATCTTTTAATTTACAAGAGAGCTTTATCTGAGACGACCGGTTAGATATGGGCATTTACAAGAGAGTTTTTCTCCGGGACGAACGGTTTTCTCTCAACATTATTAGGGGTTTTAGTAGGCTTGTGGGGATGGAGATGGGTATTTTTTTTTTTTTCCGGGACGAACGGTTTTTTCTTGCTTGATTATTGATTGGAGTTAGCTGGTTACCTGATGAGGAGAAAGTAGGAGTAAATTAATTGTGGAGATTCTTTATTCATGGGGTAGGCGAATTATTTGGTTTCATGTATGGGGGGACAGAACAGAGTAGAAGTGATCACGTTTGAACAGCTGAATTATCTTTTTTTTATTTTTTTTATATGTAATGTATAAATGTCGGCGTTAAAAGAATGGAGTGCATTTCCCTCAGAGTTACCACGCAGACAAGGTCGTGCGGCTAATGGTTTCGACCTGAACGCAATGTTAGTCATTCCAATATTCTTTTAAAACGGGTCGTGAAACGGTATCGGTCGCAGCACCTAGGTAGCCTTAAACACTATAAAATAAACATATACTACATTCAACTTCGTGCGTATTTGTGAAAGCACAAAAGATTTGCCATCAAGGATTCTCAAACGAAAAATACCGTAGGTAGAAAATTATTGTTTTTGCAATTTTTGTTGACTTGCGTACGTGAATCAAAGTACTCATCAATTAAACAACCTCACTGTAACGATTTATGAATCAGTGTATTTCTTCTATCTAAAAGATAACCTAACGTTGTCGCGACAGTTTGCCACAAATTACAATACAAATCCGGAGCTAAGTTAGAAATTATGAAATCAGTAATCGCCCTTCTTCTCACAGCACTAGTTGCCTCTTCCAATGCCTTCACCACACAAAGGGCCTTCGTTTCTAACAGGAAAGTTAGTTCCTTATCAATGGCTATGGAGAGAACTTACATTATGGTGAGCAATACTCAGATGTACTTCTTCTACCAATGGACTGAACTCTCTAAATTTTGAGAGATGTAGAAGATTCGTGTTTTCTTTTCCCATTTTGAATTTGTGAACATTCACACATAATTCCACATATAAATATCCTAATTTTTCTGAAATTATTCATAAAAACCAGATCAAACCCGATGGTGTACAAAGAGGACTTGTAGGAGATATTGTCAATCGTTTCGAGACTAAGGGATACAAACTTGCAGCTTTGAAGACCAAAATGGCCACAAAGGAACTTCTTGATACACACTACAAAGACTTGGTAGATAAGCCATTTTTCCCCGGTCTTCGTGATTACATGATGAGTGGACCTGTTGTATGCATGGTTTGGGAAGGAAAAGAAGCTGTATCAACAGGAAGAAAAATGCTTGGAGAAACTAACCCTCTTGCCTCTTTACCTGGAACCATTCGTGGAGATTTCTGCCAAGAAGTTGGACGCAACATCTGTCACGGATCTGACTGTGTTGAAAATGCCGAAATCGAAATTGGACTTTGGTTTGGAGAGGGTGAAGTTCTTGACTGGACATCCCACTCTGAAGACTGGGTTTACGAGAACTAAATAAGTATAAAGAGTAACGAATGCTATTTCACATTTTACAGTACAGTTCCAGCAATAAACCATTTTTTCATTGCATAGTGAGATTGCGTGAACTCTCTAATCTTGAAATTGTGAATATTATATAGTTCTATAGATTTGTCATGACGAAAGAATACAAAGCACATGCGATACAAGACAGTAAAAATGTAACTACATTCATGCACGTTTGTCTCTGGCAAATTAATCATAACTAGTATCCAAAATCATACACCTGTACATCTTTGGACACTTATTTTTTTTCGCAAAGCTACTTTTTTGATCCTGAGCAAATTTGCGTCTTCTTTGATATAGCATTAAAGCCCATGGCGAGAAGAACATGGATAATGTGACCAAACTTTGAAAAAGGAATACACTGCTGTTGATTCAAAGACTTTCTTCACGTACGCACGTACATGAGCCAAACTATTTCCAAAATAAACTTCAGAACATAAACACAGCAGATTGAAAAATGTTTTCATCGATCCTTCCAACACTAATGATCGGAATGGCATATTTTCGCACTTCTTCGATCACGACAACATCTGCTTTGTCAACATTTACCAATTATAACAAGCACAGAATAAAATTACGACAAAAATCACGGATCAGCCATTTCTATTACTCTTCCTATTTCGGAAGAAGGAATGAATCGATGCATACTTCCTTACACTCAAAAAGAAATGAAAGCACAATGTCAACTTCACAAATTATAGGTCAAGAATCATTGGGACAAATGGAACAAATAGCAAACTTTTTTGTATCCAATCCAACTATACCAAAGCCCAAACTCTTGCAATCAAATAAAGAAGTGGCGGAGTATATTGATGAAAACTTTGACAGTATTTTATTCGACTGTGATGGTGTGCTTTATCGTGGCCAAGATATTATTCCAAACGCACCAAATGCGCTCCAATCCCTTATGGATAATGGGAAAAAAGTTTTTTTTGTCACGAATAATGCAGCATCAAATAGGAAACAACTTCGTGATAAGCTTGCAAAGATGATGTCTTGTCCTACATTGAAAGAGGAACAAATGATTGGTAGCGCATATTCAGCTAGTAGATATTTACTTCGTGAATTAATTGTGAAAAAATCAGAAAGAAAAACAAAATCCCCATATATACACGTAATTGGAACAGAAGGCCTTTGTGAAGAAATTAGATCAGCTGGCTTTTGTGTCTCTGGGGGGCCTGGAACTGACCCTGTAGAAAAAGAATATTCATCTACTGTTATGGATAGACCTGACTTAGAGAAATATAAGTTCCCCGAGGTTACAGGGTTTGGGATTGAAGCTGTTGTAATTGGTCTTGATACTGCTTTCAATTACCGTAAGCTTTGTATTGCAGTTGGTTTATTGCAACGTTACCCAGACGCCTTACTCATTGCAACAAATAAAGATTCGTATGATTTGGTAGGAGCAGATGCAAGACATCTTCCAGGGAATGGTGCTTTAGTAGCAGCAGTAGAAGTTGCATCAGAAAGAAAAGCTATTGTCACAGGTAAACCTTCTCCCATTTTAGCAGATTTAATATCGGAAGAACATGGGTTAGATCCATCAAGAACACTCATGGTAGGAGATAGACTTGACACAGACATAAAATTTGGATTAGAGGGGGGTATGAAGAGTGCACTAGTATTGACTGGTTGTACTTCTGCCGACAAATTGTCAACGATAGCACTTTCTGACAAAACAAAAGATGAGCCGATGCCTTCTGTTGTTTTCCCACATATGGGTTTCATGACTCTACCATAATTTGTTTGACTAAAATTAACAATCCTTTAATTTCATCCAACCATTGGTTCTCGTAATAATCTGATGTCAATATCAAAATCCTCACGTGGAAAACTCGGAACGAATAATACCTTTTGAGTGTTGGTTTTAAGGTCGGGACAAACACAAATCTATTTCACAAACGCTTATTTCTTGAAATCATCCCTTTCTTCTTAAGGAATGACTTAACGCCTTTCTATGTGAGCTCTTTCTAGCAAGCGAATTACATCTATTCGAGTCAGAATCTGTTTTGCTTTTGTGTTCTTTTATTACGTTAGCAATTGATGAGTTTGACTGTGACTTTTTAATTTGCGATTGATTAGTTTTATGGCTGGTACCATAACCAGTGGAAGAAATATGTGCATAGAGCTTGTTCTTTCTTCTTCTATGAGTTGGTTTTTGTAGACAATTTTGTTGTTTAGCTGACTTCTGTTTACTGCTTTGAAGTTTAGGTAATTTCTCTGGACGCCCTTTCTTTTGTGTAATTTTTCCTATCTTCCTTAAATTTTTGTTTATTCCAGGTTCCATCTATATACATGATTAAAATGGTGAGATAAATAGGAAGTATTTGCAAGTTTCTTAATATTTCACCGTTTAGTCCATCTTACCTCTTGCACTATTTCCATTGATTGTCTCCTGAGATTGCTCATCTTTTTCTCATTCCATTCACCATCAGAACATTTCTGATCACCATGACGCTCTAATTGTGGTAAAGATGACTTTGATTTTGCTTTTTTGCTATTACTTTTCATATTTTTATTTTGATTGTTGACTGTTTTTGATTTCTTTGGTTTAGACAATTTTCGTTGGTTTATAGAGGTTGTTATTTTTTTCGCACCTGCAGTGTTCAACACTGATTCCCTTTCACCAAAGTATGAGTGCATGAGTGTTTCCTTTGCGGATATTCGTTCGTGCAAGTCGTATTTGATTGTTTTGGAGATAAGCTCGATACATTTGGAACCAGCAAAAGGGATGAGATTAGATATACCCACCCCATTTTGATGTGGAAAATTAAAATTGCAATTGTTTTCCTCCTTCAGATTGAAATTAAAAAGTACATCCGGAGATGGTGATCCCAGAACTTTATGAATTCTATTTATTTGATCTAGTTCATCTGATCCCGGGAACAGAGGATATAATGCTATAATTTCAAAAAACACACACCCTGCACCCCATATGTCCATTTCGGGTCCGTAAAATCCATTTGTGAGCAAACATTCAGGAGCCCTATACCATCTTGTTGAGATGTACTCGGTAAAAGGTTGTTTGCTATGTGTACCTCGGCATGATCCTAAATCAGCTAATTTTAGGTTTTTACCTGATCTTTCAATGAGTATATTTTCAGGCTTTTATAGTATCAATATATTACAATTGTGAGCACAAAGGAGCTAGATTACACAATATAATTACAATTGCATTACGCTTCTCCTTACTTTTATGTCTCTATGGAATATCCCTTTTCCATGCATATGTTTCAGTGCTTGGAAAAGTTGTGCCATATATGACTTGACTACGATTTCGTTCAAAGGTTGCTTTCGATCTACAAAATAAAATTCGTTCTCAGAAATTATACGGGTATGACCTTGAGTCACAAATTTCTATGGACTTCTCACCTCTTATCAACTCATAAAGATTTGCATCCATTAATTCAAAAACAAGAGCTAATCTCCCCGTTGGCTTATCATACAGGACTTCATCCAAAGACACTATGTTGGGATGAGCTGATAGTCTCCGAAGCGCTTGAATTTCCCTTAAATTATTAACCTAAGCAATTTCATTATAGTTATAAATGTATTAAAATCATTATAATATCACGAAGGAGATCACTCTTACCTCGTCAATATTTTCAAAATGGCTTTTCATGCACTTAATAGCTCTGAATTTACCATCCTTGAGATTCTGTGCTTTCAGGACTTCGCTAAAGGTACCTTCACCCTTTTTTGCTACTAGTTTATACTTTTTCATTATCACTTTTTCTACACGCTTGCTAAATCAGGCAACACAGATCAAATCATGTTTCTGTTCCTAATCTTTGATATTTTCCATGTGTTAGGTCATTTAAATTAAAAAAAGTTCATATGAACATTATTTCAGGTGTAGGATTAGGAGGTATCTCAATCCTTCACTATTACTTCATTCGTGCGCAAAAATTTTTTGAAACATGCATATTATTGATCAGCTCTGCAAATGGAAGACGTTTGAAATTTTAAACGAAATTGTTCAAATTAATTGACTTTTAATTTAAGTGCTTCAGTTAATAAAATGAGCTCCACATGGTTGTTTCGCTTCCATGAAACTAAGAATGTCACTTTTTTTTCCTTAATTCTATCTTTTATTTACTCTCCCTAGTATCTGATAAGTCGAAATCATCAATAAATTCTGAAATTGGAAAAGTTAGACCTATGTACCGACAAAAAAATCTAATTATTTCTTTTGCGACTTACTGTTGTAAAAGTGCCCGTGAACAACAGATGAACGCTTTCTATCCTCACTTTCATGGACGTATCTCGAGGGAGGTGGATTTGATGAGGATGAAGATGATTGGGGGTGCAATGGTGGCTCAGAGGGATTATGATAGATTTGACCGGGACCTCTTGTAATGTCCATTCTTAAATCTGATGTTTGCCTTCTGTTCCTACCGATTTATTCTTCTTGGATATCAAATGTTTTTACTCTCAAGAATTTATGCTTCCAATAGATACATCCCAAATGTTTCTAAGTAAGATTGAAATGACGTAAGCATCCCATAAATAATTATTATCTATATAATTAAATTTCCATAAAAAACGTAAATAGGTAGTTTGAAAAATCAAAATTTAGTTCACATTTTACAAATTCAAGAAGCATTCCCATTTGAAAAGTGGAACCTAAGATTTCATTTTTTTAGACCTCAGCAAGTCAAGAAGAACAGTGAGGATCTGTTCTTGTTCTTGTAGAAAAAATTAGAAACATAAGAGATTTGAGACAAACCTACCCTAAAATGGGGGCAGGAGCATCAACGTCTCGTCGTGGAAAGGACAACCAGAAGTCGAAATCTGCCCACGCAGGCAATAAACCATTAGACGCATCAGACATTAAGGTAAGAAAATGAATTAAGAAATAATTTTTTTATAAAAACATTGAAAGCCTCATGGTCATCTTATTTGAATGACGATAGACCCTTGCTGAAGCGAAGGAGGAGATAATTAGACTTCGCAAATTGGCAATTTCTACTAAACGAGAAGAAAATGGTCATACTAAGAAAGCAATTGGCAGTCAAAAGAAAAAACGATCTTGTAAGTGAAAAGAAATCAATTGATTTTTGCATGGATATCTTGTTGTCTCATAAATACATGAATGACTCATGAAATTTGATCGTTTCCGTAACATCTAAGCATTTCAAAAAAACAAAAGAGCTGCGGTTGTTGCGAAAGCTACAGAAAAAGATTATGTCAAGAAAAATGTTCCTAAACCTGAGCATGTAAGAAAACTGATATATAATGCTATCAAACCAAATACTCTCTTCAGTGCTTGCTCGGAAGAAGAATTGGTTGATCTCATCGACGTTTTTGCAATGAAAGAAGCTAAGGCAGGTTCTACAGTCATAAAACAAGGCGATGAAGGAGAGCTTTTCTATGTCGTAGAAAGTGGAGAGCTAGATATTACTGTTTCAATGAGAGAGGGGGTAACTGAAAGTGAAGTACATGTGGGAGTTCCTTATGTGACTGGGTCAGCTTTCGGTGAATTAGCTCTGATGTATGGATCTCCTCGGGCTGCTACAATCCGAGCAAAACAAGACTGCATCCTATGGAATATAGATAGAAGAGCTTTCCGTGGGATCACTGGACAACATAAACTCAAAAGGGCCGAAATGGATATTGAATTCCTCACAAAGGTAATTTGCAACGAAGAATGTCCTAAACATTTATATTGCAGTTGTCCGCTCCTAACTTGTCTTTTTCTCTCAACGAATTCTATCGTTTAGGTTCAAATTGGAGACAAGATTGTTGGAGATGTCCTCAAGAAATCTGATATCTACAATATGGCTTTGGCCAGTCAAAAAGATTCATTCCGTAAAGGAGATGTTATTGTGAGAGAAGGAGAAAGAGGCGATGTATTTTATTTGATTGAATCAGGTACCGTTGATGTATTCAAGAAAGAAATGGGTGATGAACCCATAGCTACTTTGAGTTCCGGCCAATTCTTTGGAGAAAAAGCGTTGATCTCAGAAGACGTGCGGCAAGCTACTTGTATTGCATCTTCTGATGTCAAATGTCTGTTCTTGATGCGTGAAGATTTTGTTCTTATGCTTGGGGATTTACAAGATTTGTTAGATGGAAAAGATTTCAGAAATAACGATGAACAGAGTATAGAAGAGAAAGATGATAGTATGCAAGAAGAACAAAAATGCAAGTAAGTTTTAGGACTTTTTATAAATTTTATCCTTAAAATATTTTGTTTTCATTGAGCCCTATTCAAACTTATGAAAAGGTATGAGTTGAAAGATCTAGAGATAAAGAAGACATTGGGGATTGGTGCATTTGGGCGAATAAGATTGGTTAAACTTAAATCACATACTTCAAATGAAAAGGTGCAAACTTTCGCTCTCAAATGCTTGTCTAAGAAGTCAATAGTAGAAAATGGTCTACAAGATCATGTGTTGAATGAAAAGAATATAATGGGTGAATTAAATCATCCATTTATCTTAAAGTATTACTGTTCTATGCAAGACGATAAATATATATATTTCTTGTTAGAGGTTTTGCTAGGTGGAGAATTGTTTAAATCGCTTAGGGCAGAGACCCAATTTCCAGAAAGATGGAGTCGCTTTTATGCGGCATCAGTACTTTTAGCTTTCTGTCAAATTCATGCAAGGAAAATCGCCTACCGTGACTTAAAACCTGAAAACTTGGTGATGGATTCAAAAGGGTATCTCAAAGTAGTTGATTTTGGTTTGGCCAAAAAACTAGAAGGAGGAAAAACTTGGACATTATGTGGAACTCCAGATTATCTCGCTCCAGAAGTGATTCTAAATGAGGGTCATGATTGGGCTGTGGACTATTGGGCGTTAGGAGTTCTAATATTTGAGATGACTACTGGATCTCCACCTTTCTATGCTGATGATCCAATGGAAGTTTATGAAAAAATCCTTTCAGGGCATGTTAGCACTCCTTCGCATTTCAGTCGCAGTCTTTCTGACCTAGTGAGGAAATTATTAAAGACATATCAATCAAAGCGATTGGGTAGAACGAAAGGTGGAACAAGCACCGTTATGAAGCATAAATGGTTTTCAGGATTCGATTGGGATGCTCTTTCGGAGAAAAAGCTTGAGGTTCCTATCAAACCAATTGTGGAAGATGCACAAGATGCAAGTAACTTTGATGAATACCCTGAAGATGATTCGGATATTGTAAGTCGTTCATATTAGATTAGATGTCGTCTTCCTCAATATAAATACTAACTTTGCATGAACCTCATGGCAATAACATGATATAACAGAAGGAGTACCCTAGTTGGAAACCAGAACTTTAAAATAGAATTTTAAATTCGTTAAAATTTAGATAAAATAAAACAAATTCATATTTATATTCATAGTTTATGAAATATCCATAGGGTTTACTTCACTCGTACTTTCATCCGCTTCTTCTACTTCTTCCCCCTCTTCATTATTCTCAATTTTTTCTTCGTTCTCTGTCAAGGTAGACTTCAAATCGAATAGACTTTGCATGAGTAAGTGAGTTTGCCTCTCTTTGATTATTAACTCATTCGTTACTTTGTCGTCTTCCTTACGAATGGAATTCGTTTCCGTGATTACTTTGTTTAGCTTTTCTTCGGTTTCGTAGCACGGAGGAAACTTATTTGCTTCTCTTGCCAGTTGCTCATACTGTTCCCTGTTTCTTCTGACTCTCTTCTGTACACTATGCAGTTCTTTTGAATCATGTATTTCACGTTTGAGGCTTTGGATGGTTTCGTTCAATTTGATATGTTCTCTTTCATAGTCCTTGCAATCAGCTTCAGCTGTTTTGACCATCAAAGCAATTTTCCTCATTTCTAATTTATTTAACAAAAGGCCATTGTTTAAGGCATTCAAAATTTTCTTTAATTCCTTGGTCAATTTTTCCTTTTCATTGATATTTTCATTTCCGTTTTTGTTCACGGGCGTCTCATCAAGAAGCAAAGCGGTATCACCGTATTCACGAAATTTATCTATAAACTCGCACAAGTCCAAGTTGTTTTGAATAACATCACCTCCTTTCTCTCTTGTCAAAAGTCTGTGCTTGAAAACCTCATTTTCCACTGGAAGATGCTTTAGAACTACCTCGTCTATTTTGTTCGATACGTTTGAAGCTCTTGGGATTTTATTGGTGGTTTTATCTGAGCTCATTTTTGTCGAAAAAAGAGAGAACCAAATTGATAACCGCTTTTGAATTGACTAGCTCGATTGACTAGCTGTTGACTTCTGTAAAGTATGAAATGTCGGTGGACTCAAGAGAAATAAAACAATGGGTAAGCGTGTGCAAATAAGTCTTATCTTGTTTTCCGTAGGAACAGCAGTAAGAAGTTACGTAATTCTAATTTCTAAAATAAGGATCAAGACACTCTTCTAATTCATCAACAGTCGCATATATCATATTAGCAACCCATTTATGTGTAAGAAGTTAGCTATTATGTAAACCAAACTACAAATACTTTTAAAACAATCGTAAATTATTGATTATGTAGCAAATCGTTCTTTACTTTATGAAAATCACTCTATGCGATAGGACTGACGAGACTCCTATCTTTCAAAGTATTATAGGCTAGCTTTCTATTCCACGGTGTCTTGCCTAGCATCTGCTTCAAATTAGGATCTTTTAAAAGATTAGAAGGTAATAGTGAGTCGTCGTCCATCCACAAATTCATTTCTTTTTTGCCCTGAATTTCTGCCTGTGCTATGCATATGTCCTCTACCGATTTTTGTCCCAACTCGTTGCAAATATTTGCCCATAATGTCCACGCACTCTTACTTCCATTAATTTCACTTTCATTGATGGAAAGACAAACATAATGTTTCGCGGTATAAAGATGCTTATTTTTATACTCAAGGTCTCCAATACAAAACAAAATTTTGGACCGAAGCTCTCCGCAGGCATTTCCAGCAAGATTAAGAGCTTCGTCAAAGAGAAGTCGCGCCTGTTTGGGGTTATTCATATGCTCATTTTCAAACTTTCCCCAGTCGTAAAATAGAGCACTTAATCCGTGATTTTCTTCACCTTTCATAAGAGATTTGCTCACTGTTTCACTTCCCAAATAAAAGATTGATCGTGCACGATGATGATTGGAGAGAGTTGATTCGTAATTTGCATACATACGATATGGATTAGCATGCCTAAATGGAATCGTAGATTTTGAATAGAATTTACAATTAAGGAATGCTCATCGTTGGAAATAATGTTGAATCAATTAAAGAATAATGGTTGAGATCATACCTTGAACCAACAATATCACAAGCCCTCCCAAAAATGGACTTTATTCCTGCATGAGACAAACCTCCCTGACTTTTTACCATGGTAAGAGCGAAAGTGGTCAAGATATTCCAGTCTTTTGGAAAAACTTTCGCTGCCTTAAGGTAGATTTCACCTGCTTGACTAATATTTCCAAGTCTTTCTTCCATCGATGCCCAATTCATATATACATTTCTCCATTTATCGCCCATTCTCAAAGTTTTTCCTTTCTTCAAACGAACTTCTTCATATTTTTCTACGGCATCAGCATAGACTTTCCTAGCAGCATCAAAATTGTCTTCACTTTCCTCCAACTCTCCAAGCGATGCCCATCCCTGAGCATGCATTGGGTTTAAACTTACTCCTTTTCTGAGCCACTCAGCAGCCTTCTGCACTCCTTCCATTTCATATGCTGCATGCGCTAAGCTGGTGCAGAAAAAAGATTGACTCCAATTTGGTCCACATTTCATTCCTTTCTTTAGACTCTCTTCTGCTGGAACCAGCATCTTTGCTTCGAGATACAAACTCCCAAGTGCATGATGAAGCCTATGATTTGTGGGACAGTATCTGATTCCTTTTTTCAATATAGAAAGAGCTTCTCGAATATTCCCATCCTGATGCTCTAATCTTCCTAGAGCGTGGTATGCATTCGGAAATTCTGGGTTCGCACTTATCGCCTCTGCGAAGTATTGACGTGCTAAGCCTGGCCGATTTGTTTTTAACTCAATCTGTGCTAATCCATTCCATAAATGGGAGTTTTCAGGATAATTTCTGCATGCGTTTTGGAGGGTTTTACGTGCTGAATCATAATCGCCTCTGCTGGAATGCAGACGAGCTAGACGGCGTACAACTCTCCCATCATGTGGTGTGATTTTGGAGAGTTGAACCAGTATTCTCTTAGCAGTTTTGATATCGCCCTTAATGTCAGCTTTTTTAGCATCATTATACATTTGTGTTAGTTGAAGATTTGAATATGGCGTATGCGGTGACGAGTGATAAGTTTTTGTCAGTAGACCCAAGTATTCATCAGCTGAAGTTGAGTTTGTCAATTCAAATAGATCATCGTCTTCATCTTCTTCGTCATCCGTTGCCTTAGGTAATTTAGTTGGATCCTTTTCAAGAGAAGCAAGCAAGTTTGAGAGACGATCCATTCGATTCTTGCCTGGATTCCTTTTCAAACGAGCAGACTGTAGAGGCAGGACCCTATAATCTACTATACCAGCTTTCTCGAGAGTACTTTTTCTCGCCTCTTCATTAGTAGACCATTCTATCAGCCTATTTTGTAATTCTTCTTTTTTTCCAGCCTGTCCATGAATATGATTTGAGTTAGCTATTTGAAAGTTGGCTAGATTGTATACACGATTACATTCAAAACTTACTTTGGAAAGATCTCTTTCAAGGCATGCCTTTCGCAATTCTGGTACTCTCAATTCTTTTATATGCGCCGTTGTCAAAAACCATGGTCTATCATTTTGACGTGTTTCCAAATTTCTATAAGCATCTGTCACAGTAGGTAGATCGGATTTTGTCGAATCCAGCTCGTTTTGAAACATATTAAATGAAAAAGTCTCATCGAAATCAAATTGATCGTATGTAATTCGGAATCTTTCAGATTTGTCACTGTTTTTTCCATTATTCGTCGACATGAGAAGTGGTTTTACTGCAGACTTTGTGGGTACATGAAGAGGCTTGTTCCATGATAGTGAATGTGTATTGATGATTGATGAAGAACCACCCCCGCTGATTGATTTTGGCCGTAGCTGTCCATTAGAGCAGTAAGCACTGCTTGACAAAGATGACGCTTTGATAAGAGTTGATGCTGCTACTGTCGCCTTGAGCAAAACACTACTCCAATTTATTTGAGTTTTATATTTGTCCATGTATAGTCGAGACTGACTTTTCGTTCCCATGTTGACCATGATCGGGACGAGGTGTAATTGCGTTCTGTGAATGTTCCAGTTTGGAAAGCCTCACTTCACTTTACTCAGCTCCTTCAATTAGACTCAATTGACGTGGAGATCCCTATGTGTAATGATACTAATTACAACATTTTATATTTTCATCGTCATCACAAATATATTCTGTAGAATGTCACGAGAGATGAATTTCAATTTTGCATTAGGAACCTGCTGAAAAATTGCCGGACTCAGCAGAATGAAAAGGATATGAAAGGAAGCAGTTGGTTTGTCTTTGACGTGCGGATCCAGCAGACACGTGTAAATAAAGCACTTCCGAAGAAAAGATACGTAGAATATCAATAGTCAATTTTCATGACCGGGTTTCTGAATTCGAATTAGTTAGGTATATTTAGGTAGAAACCGTCGCACAGTTGCAACACGAAGAAGTTTATGACGATGCAAATCTCTTCTATTTATGCAGTCTTGAGAGACCTTTTGGCATGACAGACCCACTTGAATTTGAACCGAACTCGTATTTCACGAATTAGAATTACATCTGTTTTTTTTTGCATGCTCTAGCAGAATGCGAATGCCATGCATAATCAAGAAATACTCAATGTAATGAAAAAGGTTAAGCTTATCATAACCTCTCCATTGCCATCTAAACTATTTTCTACAAAGTTAATTCTTTATTCAATTCGGATGCAAAAGTCAAACACCTAATATATGTTTTTTTCAACAATAGGAGCTTTGAATTTATTTATGTAAATCGAAATTGAAGCGTTCATAATTTTCTTTATTACGTTTGCATGCATTCTTTTGTATTTTAATAAAAATAAAAATAAAATTGTTCCGTTTTGGAAATATGATGTTATCGCATAACTTTTCCTCATGAATTCTGATTTTCATTTATTAATTTATTTGTCCAACATTCAGAATCATATTTCAGCAGGATAGAAATTTGAAAGACTAATTATCATAGTGAAGTTGTAGTAGTATACGATTTCAATATTATATCCCGTTCCTGTAAGGAAAAGACTCGTGGTGATATTTTGTAAATTGTTGAAAAGAGTTTCTTTACCACACACACAAATAATTGAGAGTTTGTAGCATTATCAACCAAATATCAATCCAAAAATTCTCCATTAATGTCCCAACATTCCGGATTCACTCCTCTGATTTCATGGCTAAGTAATCTTGCATCATCAGGATAAAATCGATGCTGTGGACTGTAATGTCGTAGGCATGAAACGCTGCTCATGTATAAATCACAATACCTTCTCAGTGAATGTGCAAATAAACTGGGCTGATACCTCGCCCTAAAAATACTCCCAAAAGGATTGCCTAACAAATTTGTTTGCTCATCTCTCCATAAAGATACCATGCGCTCCAATTTGTCCAATACTTCAATGTCATTCGTTGTTCGCAAAGAATTTCCAAGCTCCTCTTGTATTGAACGCAATGAATTTAACAAAAAATCAATAGATTGTTGAGAAAGTATATAAGGTGTTTGACTTTGCAATTCCATTTCATATCCCACTTCAGGGGCTATAGTTGCAGTGGTCCAACCGAATTCACGTTTCGCGTCAACAAGGTCTGCAAATAATGAATCACCTATATATAAGACATTTGGTGACGCAAGAAAACCTCCACCAGGGGAATCGATCTCAGACGATTCCTTATTAATGGAAGGTGATGACCATTTCAAACATTTTGTAAGTTCTTTTAGGCAACCTTCAGTATAAACCTCCCCTGGCTCTATTGAATTAACCTAGAGAGAGTGAATTAGGAACAAAGCAATTAAAATTTTATCTGATGTTCGCTTCGAATAATGCAAACTAAGAAAATCTTACTTGTTTGAATTTAACACGGCCAGTAGTAGTAGATACCTCACGGAAAGGACGTTCATCCTCTGTGTAGAAAACAGGCTTCCCAGCTGATACAATAACAGCATCCCAAAACTCTCTCCAGTTTGGACCAAGAAAGTATTCCATTCCGGCATCAACATACCAATATGGAGAATTACTGAAGAACAATTCAAACAAGTTAGTTGATGCTATGTGCGAACATATTATAATCTGAAGAAAACTTTACGAGGGAAATAGAACTTGCCTTACAAAAATTAATTTTTTTTTAGCTGCCTTCAAATTTTCAAGTACTGTTTGAAGATGTGGGTTTGGTTCAAAGTATTTTTCAGGCATTTCTGTCACCATTCTGTGGAAGTTACCACTAATGTGTGTCTGACCAATAACATGTAAAACGTCTTTCACAACGCTTCTTCTGCAAAATGGAATTCCAGATTTCTTCAAAAATTGAACAGTATCTGAAATAAGACAGCATTCTGCCATAGAGAATAGATCATTTAGTGGTTTTAATCTCTTTTTCCTGATACTAGGTTTTAGAGACCTCTTTCCACTATATTCTTCCATAAGACCTTCTCGTGAGACTTTCTCACGGCCATCCCAGGCGACTGCTACTTTGTGAGTATAAGAAAGATGACAAATCCAGGCGTTATCTCGATCGACTGCTAAACCTGTAGTTCGTCGGTCGGAACACTAATTGTAAGATTATCGAACAAGGAAAATAGTTTAAAGTAAGGAACCTACCTCGAATACTAAATTGAGGATCAAACTTCATGACTCCTTGGTCTAACATCTCAGAAGGATACTGTTTGTCCTTTATTAACCTATCGAGTGCCATATCATAAATTAATTCTTGTAGATCAGAAGTGTATGTAACCAAAGTATAATCATAATCGAATCCAACTGTATCGACTCTTCCCAAATCTACATAAGAGTTAGCAAATACGCAGTCTTGGCTGGTGTCGAAATCACTATTGTTCATTTCTCCAGTCCCAGCTTCATTAGTATTATCATACGTTTTTTCGCCTATCGCATGCATTTTTTGCAACACCATCTCCGTTTTAGACAGAATCTCATTCACAGCCTCATTTGTCCTATGCCTTGGCAATCTTGTCATTAATTCTTCCTTCTCATTTGTATCAATTTGACTATCTTGGCGAAAAACAACAAAACGAGTGGTATCACGTCGCTTCTGCTGACGAATTTGGTAATTTGTTGGAGGCGTCACAAATGCACCACATTTAGTTGAATCAAATACGAGCAGGGACAACCATAAAGCAGCCCACTTATTACCATGCATCTCGAATGATATGTTTAAAATGGAATAGATGTCTTAATTCTTTCGAAGTTGAGCTTTTGAATATACGATATGAATATAGTGCGTTTGAATAGAAGTTCTTCAAGAATAAATGAAGTGTAGAATCTTAGAAGTTTGGATAAATTCTTGCTGGCTGGCGTCATTTATGACGCAATCAGAATCTTTCAATGATTTTTTACATTAGGTATTTCATTCCCACATTCTCCTCCTTTAGAAATCTACAGGGCTTTCAGATAAAATGATAGATTGGCGTAATAATCTACACAGATTGTTTCCGTATATAAAATTAATATATAAGGAATGAAAGGAGAATGTTTGCCACGTCATGCATATTAGGGATTCATCTGAGAATATACGAAACCTACAAGGTTTCACAATTGCTGGAAGAACTTCTGAATCTTCAAGTTTTTTTCTCATTGGATCACAAATCTCTCTAGAGAGAACTGCGGTCTAAGATTCTTGGAATGAATCCTGTCAAGCGCAACAGTGCACTGCGTCAAAAGTTGAAGAAAACATTAAGTGATGATCATAATAATAAATTCAAATTGTTAAATTAATATTCCTGGAATTTTATAGAGTTACTTGGCTATAGAAAATCCTTACACGTTTAATGCTGAGCGTGCCAATTATATTGAGATATTCGCCCTTTCCTCGATTACTCTAATTTTTTATTATTGATACATATTTTCACAAACTATTTTGATGTCATATCTGCAATCTTAAAAAAAGAGCTTTGGGATCTTCTGTCCAGAAAAAAAGAAATTTACAACAAGTTTCATTGAAGAACTGAATTATGAAATATAAAGATTCAAGGAATATTGAAGCAAAAGACATATCCATATATATTTTCAAGTTGCAGACAGTCTCTTTTATCCAACGGATGAATTACGTTGAACGAATAGATGAAGTGAAAAGTTGGACGATATCTCAACCCTTTAAATGATGAAGACAGCAACAGAATAAGTACAAACAAGACATAAAATTTAAAGTATTTAGATCACTTGAAAAATGTTGTTTATTGTTACATATCCTAACATGAAACATAATGACAAAAAAAGAAAAAGGAAATCGTTTTTAAAGGTCAGCGATGAAAGATCTCATACTTTCCATGTAAACTTAAATTGATATGTTCGATGAGTCAAATTAGCACAAAAATCGTCTTTGTGAGCTTGCAGCCATAGCTCTTCGACTCAATTTAGTTCCAACTCCAACTTCTTTATTCCTTCCCTTACTTGGTACAGGTGAGTTTTCTTTTTTCGACGTAGACTTAGGGGAAGAAGATGAGTGATTTTTCTTGGTTTTTGGAGACTTCTTCACTTCATGTTCAATAATAGATTGAGTAGGCGTGCTTGCTCTCCTGCTTCTAACCCTTCTGATCCTATCCCTTCGTTGTCTTGCACGATATGACAATGTCGATCCTGGCAGCATTCCGTTCGTTGGTTTTGCTGTGGGTTGTGTATCTACACGTCGATTTGAAAGATCTCCAAGAGAATGGGCATCCGATCTCGACATTGATCCTATTGAAATTTGGCCATCGTCCGGTAATACTGGAGTATGATGAAAACGTTCTGAATTTTCATCGAAAGAGGGTGCCGATTCTCGACTAATGATGTGTCTACCTTCGACTCTTGGAGCAACAATTTCAACAGGAAGACTTCGAGCATTGCTATGATATGAAGCTTGTTCCATATTATTCTTGGACTCGAATCCCTCAACAATTTTAGTCAAATGTTCAATCATGACATCCTTCTCCTTAAGAGATTCCTTTAAAGACGCTATTTGTTCTCGGTACTTTGAGTTTTCAGTTTCTAAGGAACGTGCAGAAGAAACCATAGAAATATTGTCAACTGGCGAGAAAGAGCTATGTTTCCCAATCTCATGTTCTTTTTCAGGCGTTATTATGGGCATTTGGTGTTGGCCATCCGCCTCGAGCACTTTACGATTGGCTATTGGTGTATGATACATTATTTCAGGAGACGTTGGAGGAGGGTTGTTTGTAATTGATCTAAATTTTTCCCGTTCAAAAGCATAAGTGTCTCCTTCTTCGTCGAATGGAATGATTGGATCGAATATTTCACGTTTTGATTTCTGGTATTTCTCCGCAGAGTTGACAAATGGGTCGGAAGGGTCTATTGGGCGGTTTGAAATACCAAGCACCGGATTCTCACCTGGTGCAGAGGGTTTCTGTGGTGTTACGTCAAAAGAAGAATTTTCACTCATACTATCGAGAGGATGCTTGTCACTATTTGCCATCCACCTAGGCTGGCCTTTTTCTTTGAACACTGAAGATGACGATTTATTAGGAGAACCTTGCTCAGGAATGCATCTGGTTCGAATTTCAAAAGAGATGGAGTCTGCGTCCGTGTCATTGCCACCTCCAGCCTCATCAAATGGCATCGGAGATGGATCTGTGTTTCTACGATGGCTTTGAACACGTTCACGTCCACGAAACGAAGCCTTTGCAGGGTTTTTCGGGATCTTTGGACCTCTTTCTTCTAGTGGAGGAGCCAAGTCATTCTTCTCTCTAGATGGAGGAATATTTTCATCTCTTGATTTGCTCTTGGAACTTGATTGGTTTTCTATTGATCCGGAAAAAAAACCCTCTGCATTATGATCATGAAAAAGCTCTGATTCGAAAAAGTTATCATTATCATCAAAAGAAGGGAAACTCTTTTCTTTGATAATTTGTGGGCCCTCAGGTGAAGCAGGGATCTCATCCATTTCATCATTTTTCTCTGTTGCAACAGGATTAGAATCAAATGATGGTGCTTTCTCTGAAAACACTGTTGAAAAGTCAAACTTCGTTTTGTTTTTGTAACTTTTTGGTTTTTTGACATAAAGAGGATCTTCATCGATAATGTCATCGGTACTATCTTCTTTCGATATTGATCCATTTTGAATGTTACTTTGATGAATATGATCATTGGTAGAAAGTGAAGCAATGCCTTTATCATCATCATCGACATCCACCTCATTTCGAGGTGATCTAGTGAAAACATTTTCCTTAACAGCAGAAGATGCAACAGCAGTAGAAGCCTCAGTTTTTAAATTCAACTGTGAAATTAATTTCATTCTTGCTGCTGCGAAGTTTCCTTTGCCAGAGGAAGCATTCTTTCTTGATGTAACTGATGGAACAGATTCAAGCGATTTTTTCTCTTGAATTTCAAGATCAGCTGGTGTATGCTCTTTCCTGTTAGTATTTTGCGTCAATTGAGTTGATGATGATTCAGAAGAGGATGCTTTTTCGATATTCTGACTCTCAAATTTAGTTCCAATCTTTGAGTACGTTGATGGAGTTGTTTTTTTCCAGTTTCGGTACGGTGGGGAATGCTTTTTCGTGGAGGATTCATCTTCAGTTGCGTCATTTGAAGGTACAGATGGTTTGTTCCATGATTTTCCAGAAGACTGTTTTTTCCATGCTCCTTTCATGGATGAGGATGGACTTGGATCCATTACATCATTAATACTAGAGGGTGTTACTGGTTGTTTCCAGATATTTCCTGTAGCCTTTCTGTTCCATTTTGGCATTGTGTCGTTACTTTCAGTGTTATCAGGAATGGCCTGTTCCACGTTGTTCACAGAAGGTGATGTTGGTTTTTTCCATGCTGCCTTTGGTGCAGAAGATGATTTTTTCCATGGCTGAAGTGCAGGTCTATTATCTGATGAAACATTGGTAGGAGGATCATTTGAGAAATCTTGTTTATTCCGAGGATTCTTCTTTTTCCAATTTTTCAAAGAATCTCTCGAAACAGGACTAGATCTAGATGTAACCGTATTTCTAATGTTAGAAGATATGGGTTCGTCATCAGTGTCTTCGATAGTTGGCTTTGTCCAACTTGGTTGTTTGGGTCGTTCTTCTTCGCCTGTATATTCTAACCTATCTTGAATTTCTTGACTTTCTTGTCGTTCTTGATTTGAAGGTTTTACCCAAGATGGCATATTGACACGATTTCTAGAAAGAGATGAAGGAGGTGTAGGTGAAGGGTGTTGTTGATTCTGTTCATGTGTGTCTTCTTCTGTTTCAACAATCAGGGAAGGACGTCCCCACTTTTTTCGATTTTTTAAACCAGATCGAAAAGAACGTAGAGATCCAGTGTCATTATTGTCGTCCTCGTTTTGAGAACCTTCCATTTGGGAATCTGGGGTCGTTGAATGTGGTCTGTGTTGAGCTTGAAAAGATGGCTTTTGAGATGACAAACTATTATTATTCCAACTATTCCTTCTCACAAACTTTTCACCAGATTTGGTGGGGGGTATAACATCTCTGTCGACATTTGTGGTTCTAGGTGATGAAGATGATATTTTAGGTTTTCTTGATGACAAAGATTTCCCTGATCCTAGACCAAAAGGCAATTTCGGTGGGGAAGATCTCGGAGTAGGCTGCCCAGCATTATCGCTAGAATCTGGCCATGTATCAATATTACTATTTGAAGGTGATCCTCTTAAGTTTTGATCAGATCTTTCATCCATCATTTGAGGTGATGAAAATGGGGAAACAACTGGAACAGAGTGATCTATGTTCTTTTGAGAAGGCTCATTGTTGTTTGTTATCTTGGAACGCCGTCTTGCAAGAAAGGCTGCAAGCTCTTGATCTGCTCCCATAGGTGGCATCTTAATTGTTATTTTTTTGGTGATTTTAGTTGGATGAACGTCAAACAGTGACTTAGTTTTAGTTTGTGATGCTCTTGTTGTGATTTTGTACAATGAATAGACTAACATTTCTGGCGAGCGATCATCGCTCTAAAGGCAATGATTTTTTTAGTTCTATTTGCAAGCATTCTTGGAACTCAACCGCCACATTGTGTGTAAATAGTTCTTTAACTACATTTTTTACTCATTTAATTAGTGTCGTCACAATAGATATTTAGATCCGTGTAAAATCGTTCAACTAGTATATTTGTAAGATCCATTGATTGAACGTACGTTGTGGTCAAATTATGTTCATTACTTAGAACGCGGGCACCGCCTGAACACATATAAAAAAATTTGAAGCGATATACATATATTTTTAGATATAATCATGTCGAATCTGCTTCTTATGTGCTCAATGTTGAGTTCAGTATAGCACCACAATGGGATCACGAACGTGTCACTTAGATATATCCTATTTTAAATAGTGAATTTCGTGTACGTAGCACGTTTGGTTGTTGTCCTGGATTGTTCAAGAAAATATATATCCCAACCCGACAGCAGAGAACCTTGAATATTCATATTGAACTATGGGGACTCACTTGTTCGGACTAAATGACCGCAGATTACTATAATTTTATCCATCGTTTTCGTCATCAAGGAAATTTTTCCATAACTAAAGCTAGAATGGATATCCTCATCAACTGTCCGATGTTCTTCCGATGATTAAATACATAGGCAGAACTCTCCTAATCAAAATCCAAACCTTTTTATTGAATAAAAAAAACAGCTCACCTTTTTTCCAATTTTCTTCATTTTTTATTTGAGGCACGTGCTTCACGATCCACATAGCCATGACAATTTGACAACATAAACTCTGACATGGGCCAATCATTTTTTCCAAGGTTGCACGTTCTATGATAGCAATTAATTTTATAATTACATATATAAGCTCTTTATTGACATGAACTTGGATCCAAAGACATAAAATAAAAAGTGGATAACAACCATGAGAAAAAGACGATCACCGACTATAATTGGTCTACTGTTTTCTCTAGGCTTGGTATTGTGTTCTTTTTCAATATATATGTCTATTAGTGTCCTTTCTTCTTTCACTCAAGAATTCAATGATGAAGAATCTTCGAGAATTAATTCTCTAATCACATTGCAAAATTCAGAATATCATTTTAATCTTAGAATGGCCGAATCAAAAGGAACGATGAATTTAGATGGAATCTATTACGACGATTACCATGTCTATAAAGATCTCAAGAAGAAACGCATGAATATAGTGTTGCTCTACCCGGATGATTGGAGACATGACGATGTGGGAGGATTAGCACCCATCGTAAAGACACCTTTCTTGAACACACTTTCTCGAATGGGGATCCATTTTACCTACAATGCTGTAACAACATCAATTTGCTGGGTTTCACGAGCTACTATGTTTACAGGCCAATGGCTAAGTCGTCATGCCTCTGGTTATTTATTCAGGCCAAACTTTGCGTCAGAAACGTGGAGATGGAGTCAAACTTGGCCTTACTTGTTGCAGAAAAGTGGGTATTTTGTTGGGCATGTTGGAAAATGGCAGTATCGTGGCGACAAAAGCATGTATGACTTAAAAACAATGTTTAATTTTTCAAGAGTGTTTGAAGGTGAACATTGGTACGAAATGTATGGTAATAATGGTACTAAAACCAAGATTAGTGGAGCAGATAAGGCTGTGTACCATACTTTGGAGTTTCTGGAGGATCGTCCAAAAAATAAACCATTTGCATTGACAGTTGCATTCTATCCTCCTAAAGCTGTTGGTACAGGGGAAGAACCTGGTGAACAGTGGACGCCGAAAAATGAAACAAAAAAAATGTATGAAAACGAGTTCATACCATATCCACCATATAACGTTACTGACGCATACAATAGCTTACCAAAGTTTCTGCAAAATGATAGATCTTTAGCAAAAAATAGATGGAATCAGCGTTGGAGATCAAATGAAAATTATCAAGTTGGAATGAAAAATTACTACTCATTAATTACGGAAGTAGATAGAGCATGTGCGGAGATTGTGGCTCGACTGGAAAGAGAAGACCTAATAGAAAACACTATGATAATATTTACAACAGATAATGGCTTATTTCATGGAGCTCATGGACTTGCCGGTAAATGGTATCCTTATCAAGAATCAATACGGGTCCCTTTGATCATTTATGATCCTCGAATGCCAGCAGATAAAAGAGGAACAAAAAACGACTCTTTAACATTAAATGTTGACCTGGCAGAAACGATTTTGGGTGCCGCTGGACTTCCTGCACATCCAATGATGCAAGGTAGAGATATTGCAGATTTATATATTCCCTCTCTTTCCTCTATCACAAAGCCATGGCGTACGGACTTTTATTACGAATATCCTAATGGGGGTGGTATACCTGTGGATCCTAGGTCTACAGCATTAGTTCAAAGAGATTGGAAATATATCCATTGGTCGGAGCAAAATTATGATCAATTATTTGATTTAACAAACGATCCACTTGAATTAAATGATTTAGCAACGAATATTACAGAAAAAAATAAAATGCAATTGGAAAAAATGAAAGAGCGACATGAAAAGTTACGGTATAGTGTTATGGAACCTATAATACCGGGATCTGAGTGCGATCCATTGAGGAGACCAGATGAAGCAATCCCTCTGGATGCACCTTATTGCTATGATGTTACCCCAGTTGGAAAATTCAAACGTTTAGTGAAGCGATCATTGAAACTACTCCCAAGAAAACTTGCTCTTAGTACAGCTCGATTTGTTTGTGCAGGGCATTGGGAATCAATATTTATGTGTAGCTTCATCTTCGAATTTAGTAATAAATTTCTTCCCATAATGAAAGATCGTCATGCTGGATAGCTGTTAATGAACGTTTAAACGCGTTGTTAGAGTACTCGGAATGGCAAGAATAAAATAAATTTTAGGGCTCAGCTGATCGCTTTTGATAATATTTTTTATACAAAAGGTACTCTCATTTTATGTTTACGTTCAATGGATCTTGTTATTAAAGGGCAAAGTTGTCAGGAGCCAAAAAGTAACTGGAAATCATTTCATCTTTGTGCACCCAATATGTCAACAAAAGCATCGAAAAAGCTAAGTAATCCACGGAATCAAAGGTCTAACTTACTTAATTCTTCTACTAGTTGCGAAATATATTCTTAACTCTCCTGTTTTGATTATGTGTGTGGATATCCAACAAATTATTTTTTATTTATTTGAATTCTTCAATGATACATAATAATATATTGCAGTGTGTCATACCTCCAATCATTCTCAACATGAAAGTTACCGAAAATTAGATTATCTTATTTTCAGTAGAACCGAAAAAATCTCACGACCTTTTGTGAGCTTTGAAATAAAATTAATGCTATTCACTAACTTCATAAATTTTGAGTTATTATATTATTATAATTTTCTAAAAGCTAGAATGAAATTTTGCAAAGCCCCATATTAGCAAAGAATTAAATCTCTGAAAGTTGGTAAAGCTCGTTTCAAATAAAGTTAATTATCTTCAACGATCATAGCTTGTATTCATATGATCATAATATAAATACACATTTACAGATCCTGTTAATGACATTTACACTTCACGATTTGTATCAGTCTCCTCTTGGCTTTGATTCAACTGAAACTAGATAGATATCAAATTTTGATATACAAATGATATTATCCTTGTGGACTTAGCTTGCCCATTGTCCTGATTAGAACATTTGTAGCCGTAATCATCGATTTGATAGCGAAATGTAAAAATACTCATTTTCTTGTTCACAAAATTCGCTATTATCCCACACCTTTTAAGATCCATAAACTTGAATCAAGATTTGGCAGCGACTTGTTTTTCTACCTCAGTCAGTTGAGGAAAGCGCCTCAAATACACTCTGCGAAATTCGTCTTCAACATCTGGTATGTATCGTGACATATTATCATTTATCGTGATGAATTTCGAACTGGAATATTCAACCCGGTTCAATTGCTTCAAGGCATCTTGCTTGTCATCGCCAATCATGACAAATAAATTCTTTCCACTTCCTCCGACATTGTTCCCCACAACAGGCAGCCGTAAATTCATATCATCCAGCAAAAAGGACATTACGTCGTCGCATTCTGCCGCATTCTTCTTTATTCCCGAGATCAACTCTGTTGCACAATGTTGCAGCTTTCTAAACGGTTCCGAATCTGTGATGTTTTTGAACCGCTGTTTCTCCAAGCGATCCCATCGCAGCATCGGTGACGTGGGTTCTTTTTGGTACAAAAACACAGTAGATGAATCCTGAATCGAGGTCAAGGCAGCTCTCCAAGCTTGGCGTCTAGTTGGGGCATACACTCGAACCGCATCAATGTAGTGAAAGTAGGCAAAGGAAAATTGAATATCTTCCGCATGACGAAATCGATGCTCAGAAGTCCAATCGTACTTGGCTGCGTATCGTTTTCTCATATCCTGCATGATTTTCTTATTGATCAAATGAGGCACGTGTTGAATCGTCTTTCGCTCTCCTCTCAACGGAGGCGGTATATCCCTATTCAATAAGCTGTCGGTGTATTTCATATTGACGCCGAAGTCGCCGCTCCCGAGCTTAAATTGCAGTCCAGATCGCAGCTCCTTTTGAATCGTTTCCAGGCCGGCTTTCACCGATTCTTGACCACAATCGCCTTGATCCCATCCACAGTCCCGATTGTTGCAAGCCACGTCGCATTGATTGTTGCCAATATTTTGGTACGGGCAACCAAAATGGCATTGTTTACGAGGACTATAATGATCTTCAATGCGTTTCTGTTGTCCGGTGAATTTCGACACCAAGATATCATTTTGGGACACGTTGTTTCCGAGAAAAAAATCGTCATTGAAATACCAAAAGTAATCGCTTAATCCAGGAATGTTGTACAGATTCGACTCGATCGCATTGGAATTGAATGTTAGCAGATGCGTTTTGTTGAGAAAGATCACAGAATGAGGTAAGATATTGATCTTTGGATGGTCAATATTGAGCCAAGCTGGAACTTGCCCATCCAATACAACCACATGAATCTTACGGACCCAAGGAGCGTGTTTCAAGATGGATCGGATAGAGTAACGCAATTCTTCGTGATCTCTAAACCTATTATTCGCATTGGCTACAAAAGCCATCGGCTGCTCTTCTTTATGGCCCATCATCTCTCGTAAAAATTCACTCTGGTACTTTTGTTTACCAACTAGCCACACCGGACCGGATCCATTGACCCAGGTACACACGGCACCGATATCAGGATACGACCACGACATTTCTGGATACAAGCTCTTCAAGATCCTTTGAGCAATAGTCGGCTGCTCTAGCGCTGGCTCTGGCTCTTCTCGTACTACTGCCTGAGCTGCTACAATACTATGTGTTGTTGGCTCATCGATCTTTGGAGGATCAGTACTCGATGCCGCCGTCTCTGGTACCGGAGGTGATACACTAATTGGTTGTTTCTGTTGCTCTGTTGGACGAAGTTTTTGCGCTTTTAAACTATTCGCGACTGTTCTTCGATCACTGCGATCATAACCGCTGTCATTAAAGAAGTGATACGCGTAAAACTCACAAAAGATTAACACCAAGAAGCCAAACAGAATTAGGTTTCTCCTATTCTTGAACGATGGTGCTCCTTGCAACATTTTCTCACGGTGCAAATGATTTGGAATCTGCCGTTCACCAGGATGAAGAGATCTGTTTGGAGGGGTAGGTTCCTTTGAAGAGACCGACGAATTTTGGGATTGGAATGGTGGAGAATTATCCGGAAAATGGTGGTCGTCTTTCTTGTTGGAAATTCCAAATTCCAATGCTTCCAAATGAAATAAATCCATGATAATTGTGGCAAACGGAGAAGAAAAGGAAGAGATTTATTCAATATTCGGAAGAATTTTTAGCACTTCAAACAGCATTAAAATTCTAGGAACCGAAGTGAGGATGATTCCAATGATGAATAATGATTTACCATCCCATACTAAAAGGAAAATTTCAAGAATGATACACAAACAAGAGCAATTCCTATCCACCCTGATTACCAAAACCTGTGTATGCTTGATAGACATCGATTATTTCAACACCAAACTCAACACTACCATGAGGGAAATCATCATGAATCTAGAAACCCTTAGAGCATTTGATGATAAAGGAAAACCAGTTAAGATTTTTCAAAATATCGATTACAGTCGTGGCATGGTTGTTATGTACTTACCTTCCCAAACCACCTAGAGAAAGAAGCAGATGATTTTATATCTCAATTACCAGCGTACTTCCTACAATATGTGTGTGGAGAAGAGGTTCACTATTTGCTCACAGTTGAAGGAGCAGTTAAAGCACACCAATCCCAATGGGATGAAGAAAACCTGTGCGCTACATCGAATTTAGATATTGAACTAGTTGCAATAGAGCTTGAATCCACCAACAAATCATGGATTCCAACACTTCAAGATGATATTCTCGAATTCAACACCTCAGAAATTGAAATGCAGAATAGCACAACAGATGCAGATTCTATATCTACTTTCGCCCCTAAGAACCTAAAACCGACCTAAGCAGTCTCCAAAATCGAAGAGGATGCTAGCGAGCCCTGTAACACCAGAGAACGTCGTGGCTGAAAATAATGTCTGTAAATTTCAGCCACCAGTGGGATCAAATGGGGATCTGGCAAGTATGATATGTTATATGTCTAATTTAATACTAAATAAAAACAAAAATCACGTCATTGGACAAATTAGTTATATTTTCACGTAGAAAAGTCAGTCATCAGCGAGAAACCTACCTAATTAAACCTTATGAGGAACCGCCAACTGCAACAAAAACATCAATCAAATCAAATCGAAGAAGAAATTTAAATGCAAAAACCTTTGGCGATCACTTAGTTGAGAAAGAGGAAGGAATCATCAGGATAGTAAGCCAAAACATCAATTGTATAGGGTGTAATTAAGATCATAATGAGAAAGAAGAGAGAGCAAAAAATTGGTTGTTACAAAATAGTGTGGACATAGTAGAATGGCAAGATACTGGAGTTGCTTTTCATCTTCTGCCAAAACTCAAGAGACTTTCGCATAGAATGAGGGACATCAGATGGAATAAGATGCGCATCAGTCCGAGCAATAACAGACATGAAGCTAATGAATTTTTTCAATATGGCGGAACAGGAGCTGTCATGAGTTTCGATGAATCAGCGCATAGAATAAAAAGTACTAGAGCGGACCCCACTGGATTAGGGAGATGGAGCTGTATTTTATATGAAGGAAAGAATATATTTTTCACCAGAGTCATCTCGGCTTATGTACCATGCAAAAGCCAAGATGACAGGAGACAAACAGTATATAACCAACACTGTAGATACTTCTGGTCAAAAGGCATTCAATTATGCCCTAGACAATTAATGCATCAACAGTTAGTTCAACAAATCCAAACCTGGCAAAAGAAAGGGGACAGCATAGTAATTCTAATAGAATATACAGATGCAGGTGTTAAATGAAACACTGGATGAATCTTCTCTCTTTTTTTTTAATATATATAATGTAGAATTTACAACCCCTTTTCCCGAAGTCCATGTTTATATCAGATAAGAAATGTAGAAGCGCCACTCTAATTTTCTTTGGTGTGTTCCGAAGATGAGCGATGATTAAAACTCCACTAGATTGCCTAAATAGTGAAGATTTATATCCGATAGGAAGTACGTTAATCCAATTCGTATTTTCTTATCAGAAGAAACAATATGCCATGTGTTTGTCGTGAATTCCAATTTCTTCTCCCCCACGATGGATATGCTGGTCTTGCCCAGTTGTTATAGCGTGGTCTTGGGAGTGGGGGGTCTTCTGGTATGGTATGACACTTATCGAAATAGTTGGGGTCCCTTGATCCGGATGTATTAGTATCATGTACTCTTTTCCTTTTGTGGATGATACAGAACATGGGGTAAACGAGGCAGGAAAAGAAAAAAAATGAACTTATTACAACATGCTCAAAAAAACGACCAAAAACATAGTCTTTATCTTCATGTAAGTGGAGGTACAAAAGCTATCGAAAAATGTTTGTGGTATTATTTGTCTTTCCGGTTCGAGAAAGGACAAGCCAAAATGAAGAAAATAAGTGAAATAGAGGGCGAATTGAAAACGAAAAGCTCATTCAAGATCCTACTGGAAATAGTTCCAAGGTACGAAGTCGAGTGAACGTACACGATACATGGTCGGGTGAAATAGCATATGCATTGCTATACTTCACTTGTCAAATGTGGAAGGCAAGGTGTCAATACATCCACATGACGAAAGATGGGACCTCCGAATCAGCATATAGGAACAAGATGAAAAAAATGTGAGAATATGAAGCAAGATCCATTAAAATTAATGAAATGCAACAGGCACTTGATAAATAGGAACAAGAAATTTTTCTTATCACGAAGTGTGGTAGTAGTACACGAATTAAATACGCAATCATCTTGGCAAACGAAAAAAGAAAGGCGGCCGGTAAGGATATCAACAGGTACAGAAAGAAAAAGAGGAAAGCAAGTGAAAATCGAAATCTAAACGCAGCGAAGAAAGGGAAAATCAATATGAATTGTGATCAATTAGAATTCCCGCCAAAACATACAGAAACGGAGAGAGATTCGTTCAAACAAGTTGAAACACAAATGATCATGCCGACTCCAAAAACAATACTTGATGATGCTATTAGCAGAAAAAGTATTAATTCTTGGGAATCGGCTGATCCAAAAATAAGAACTTGAAGAGGACTAGTCGAAAAAGACTTGAAAGAAAAATAGAGAATTACCCAGAATGAGCATAACATCATTGGCAAATGCACATGATGAAAGGGCTCAAAATAATGGAAGTCGGGTGCAACTAACATGAATCGACCTTTCCCTCACGCGCATCACCAACAACCAAACCATGAAGATGAGCACAATGCATCCGAAATACTTTCCAAAAAACAGGAATCAATGAAAAAAAGACCTCTTTTGATTTGTGAAGAGAAATCGATGAATTCGAATTTAATTTACATACCCAAAGAGTGTCTTGCACCAAAGAAAAGATGTGCTCCAAAACGAATTGACACTCGACACCAAAAACAAACTGAACGTGAGATCGAAAATGCTTACCTTTGTGAACGATATCCAAAACAAAATACATCTAAAATCTTGCATTCTACGAAACGAAAATTTTAAAAAAGTCTCCCACCAATCACCAAATTGAGTAATCGGGACAGAAGTAAGAAAAAAAATTGTGTGGGAAGGATGAAGAATAATGACGTCAACGAAAGATTACAATCATTGAAACGAAAAGCAGAGGCAGATACGTCGCAATTACGTAGGTATGAAAAAAGACGAAACTATAATTTTATAAAAAGTAAAGCTGCTGGTATGCAGCCTGACTTTAGAGGGTCCTAATTTTTGGGCCAGTGTACGATTTTTTCCCCTGTTTTCACATTAATACGTAGCACTTAAAACATAATTTTCTTCTTCTTATTATTATTATTATTAGGTACTCTTTTCCTTTTGAGAGGGTGTAGCTCTTGAGGATAATTCTTAAGTTAGCACAGTTTACTATATCTGTATTTGAAAACGCTTCTGGGTTTTCAGTGAAGATTTCAGAAATTAGGCTGGGGAATTTCTGATGTCTGGAAAAAGTGTTATCCAGAAGTTCGTGTTGATGTATATTTATTCTCTTATGCTTACTAAGGATCCAGATTGTATTTAGAAGAGTATCGGTGAACTTGAATTGATCGTAGCGGATTGCGATTACTTTAGTTTGGTCTTTTTTTTCGAGTCCACTTGTTGGTCTAGGACTTTGATTACTTGTAGGTTAAAGATGCAGAGATATAGGTCGAAAATTCTAAATTTAACAAAATTGCACCAATTGTAGAAGTATTGATTGTCTCTCTCGTTTTCTTCTTGCTTGTTTCTGATACTTGGGATTTTTGACAAGTAGAAAATGTCGTTTTTACGTAGATTTTTTAGATCTGCTTCAATGCTTTTAGGAAATGCATGCTTTTGATATTCTTCAATTTGGGTAAAGATTGTGTTGTAATTGGACATGTGCGAGAGAAGCAGGGAAATAGAAACTCTTGGAAAATCTACTCAAGATTATGACGTTCGTAGGCCTGGTTGAATAATTCGAAGTTTGTGTGTAAACGAGTCTTTAAGTATCTTTTTTCCTTGACAATTGGTTGAGATGAACTTAGACCAGGTTCAATCGTAAAAATAATGAAGAAGTTTTCTGGTTTGGATCGGATGGGATCTTGGTGAGAATACGCGGGAGATGGAACTGCGGTTTAGGTCGTACAATTTTGTAGATCTTGGTACTTGAAGGATGAATGAATGAAAGGTATCTTTTTTGGCGGGCAGATTAAGTTTCGAATTTGCTGAAAATGGTGAGTTCTGGGGTTTGGTGCGGTCGTTGATCTTGTCTGAAAATGATAATGGTTGTAGGAAAAGATTTTTTTGGTGCCGATGAAGTCTAGATCGAAATTGTTAGCTTCGGGATGGGTCTTGTCTTTCGAATTCGAGTTGCCGATTCTAAAAAATCGAGGTTATAGAATACCAAGTTTGAAAATGGCCAAAAAGTGCCGATTGGGTGATATTTTTTGATGCACTAGAGGGAAATTCTTGATGCTTGACAGCCTATTTTGTCTCGTTTAGCGGAATCCAACGTAACAACGAAGAGAAAAATCGGTTGAGGAGGTCTTGTGTTGTGCCGTCAGTCATCTTATTTCGCCATGGAGGGGGTTGAAATTCCTTAGCGCGTAGTTTTTTTTCCTACATACTGTAGCATATGAGGACATAAAAGCGTATTTTGATACAAATTTCATGCTATTCAGCACGATTCGTCGATTTTTAAAACATCAAACAATGACTCGGGCCCGTCACCTTAATATGTGTATAATTAAGGGGTGATATAGGAAAGTTCCTATTGCCATTTAACGTTAGTTTCTATACAATTACATAGAACTTCCCATAGCCATCCAAAAATATGACATCGGAGCTCATTAATTTCTTCATCCAAGAAAATGAAAGCCATTCATTTCCAAAGCGTATCTTCATAAATCAGCTTCACTGTTACATTTGAACACATAATCATGAAGACCATACATTCCTCTCGACGTGCATGAAAAGAGAGAATGATCCTTAGTAATGAATTTGTAAGTTTTAGATCGATGTCTCTTTTGCAATACATGGTTCAAACACAAACCAAAATATGAGCTTGGCCTGCGCGCATGCGATTTCACAGTTTCATGTAGATAGCAGTTGTCCACTTGCACATCAACCCGCGCTGAATCATCTCCCATGATGAACTTCTCATGAGGTACAGGCGGTAGCAGAAAGCTCTATAGCAGAAGACTTGGCGTTGAGAAGCTGTCGGGTTCGTCCTGACGCTACTCCGTTTGTAAGTCGGATCTACATTCCCACTCCTTGACGTGTATGCGCTCTGGTGCTATTGCGTGTTGGGAGATAACCGTAGAACGTACACTTTTTCATCGAGAATATCCTACACGAATTATCTGATGGAATTTTTGTGCAAACCTTTGATATATATCGTGCGTTGTGGAAAACTTACTGTTCTTTGCAATTAATTCACAGGTAAACATTTGAGTAGCTTTGCTGATGATATAAATTTTGAGCAATCTCTCTCAGTGGTTATAAATTTTCAATTTCTAGCGTCTTCAAGAAATAGAAATGTCTCAATATGAGCAAAATACAGGAGCATTACGTAAGTTTTGATTCATCAAACCTTTTGAATTGAAATAAATGAGCTTGGCCTGCGCACATGCGATTTCACAGTTTCATGTAGATAGCAGTTGTCCACTTGCACATCAACCCGCGCTGAATCATCTCCCATGATGAACTTCTCATGAGGTACAGGCGGTAGCAGAAAGCTCTATAGCAGAAGACTTGGCGTTGAGAAGCTGTCGGGTTCGTCCTGACGCTACTCCGTTTGTAAGTCGGATCTACATTCCCACTCCTTGACGTGTATGCGCTCTGGTGCTATTGCGTGTTGGGAGATAACCGTAGAACGTACACTTTTTCACCGCAAAGATTCTATAGTAATCTTTATCTAACGAATCTTTGTGATTGTTTGTCTTCTTTGGCAGACATTATTTGAAAATGTCTTTAAGACTTAGAGACTTGTAATACGAAGGACGCCAGAGTCTTGAATCAATTCAAAAGTAAGTAACAAAGAAGTGTAGTGAGCTCAATTACCGAAGAATACAGGCGTTGCTCTTCACTCCTGAGTTTTGAAATATTCCAAAATGGCTTAGTTCATAACTGTCCATGAGTGCAAAAAGGGTGTCACGTTCTTCGAAGATAAAATGCAACATCGTGCTTTTAACCCAGTACTGATCTTCTCTCCATAAGACTGCTATCTGGACCTGTCTTACGATACATATTGATTTTTAGTTTTATTATTATTTTCCACTATGAAAAAAGGTTTCTAACGTTGTTACTATTTTCTTTCTCCACTCTCTCGGACACGTTAGGTGAATTCCAAACATTTCAGGAATCTCAATGCGTTCAGCTTGAAGGAGAGACCCACTTCTCTGAAAGGAAATGATCTTCGACGATGACGATGACTATGACTAGATAGTCTCACCAAACACATTGCGGTTTTTTTGATAAAGATCTGCATCATTTAAATTTATTTATTTTATGTATTCTATAATCTTAAAGAATCGTTTGAATAAGTGTAACCAATTTTCTGGAATAAAATCAATGCATTATTTAGTCCTCAATATTTGCTGGAGCACGATCAACACTGAACAGGAATCTAACCAAAGCTAAAGAGCTGCCAAAAAAAAGTTTTTCTCCTCCAACTGTCCATGCAATCATAGCGAGACTCACGTAAAGCCATCGTAATCCTAACCATTGTGCATTTTGACTTTTTACCATTAATCGATCTACCTTTGTCCCAGTTGCTACTGGAAACATAAATCCAGCATGAGTCATAACTCGTGCTGATTGTAAAAAATGATAGGCAGATGATAACATGCAAGCACTGACAGCTGCAAATTGTGCCATAAGAAGTTGATCGTTTGAAGATTTACGAAGAATGTCCCACATGCGTCCTCCGATCACTGTTAATAGAGATAAGACTGTTGTTGCTAAAAATGTATTTGCTGTAATTGCATTTCTTAGAGTTTGGACAGCATAAAGCCAGCCCTCCGTTTCACGGACATGTTGAGACCAAAGTGCACGAGTATTTGCTTGAACGGTCCTCCATGTGACAGCCTCCTTAGATTGTTTTTCTAGTTGAAAAAGGCGGATGTGATACCCTGCTAATAAAGTAAAACCTGCTCCTAAATAGATTGCGTTCGGTACAGAGTTTAAAATTCCTGGTATGCCTGTAGATAGAGGTGATAGATTCATTGACATTGCTCGTGGAGATGGCTTTGAAGTCAATCTTGATGGAGTCAAAGTGGTTGCGAAGGCTGATCTAGAGTGATGGGATTGTAGCATTTTAGGATTATAATCGATTTGATACATACTTGACGAGACTAGTCCCATAGGCACAGTGAAGGATTGAGCTGACTTTCTGCAACATACGTATATGGTGAATAGAGATGCAATAAATGAATTGAGTTTCATCATGGTGGAAGGATGTTGAACAACACTACTGGTTCTATTTTTAGAGTGTCTAAAAAGCCAATGAAATAATTTAGCCTTTCACGTGTAAATTGCACGGGTAAACCTCAGCTCATTTTTTTCATTCCAAAAAAGTAAAAATTACACATCATATAAAATGGCAGAAAAAAGCAGTCTCGTTTTCTAATGGCGATAACCTCATGCTGATAGTAAACTCTAGTTTAATCTATCTCTTACTGATGATGCCTTTCTAATCGTGTTCCATAAAAAATACCCTTCTATTTTTTCAATGTATAAAATGAATAATCTAATTTTCTACCCTTGGGATATTGTTTCATATTACTTCCATAAATTCTTTAGATAGAAGTACGAAAGGTCAATGACCTTTGAACCTATTCCATTCCACCAGGTTGTAATCCAGGAGAGAAGTCTCCATCATTATTGTCAAATCCTTCATCACTGCCAGGAACATCACTATTACCTCCAAGCAATAAAGATTCTTTCATTTCTTCTCTAACTTCTAACTCCCTCAAATTATATCCAACAACTAATTGCCACATACATAGTTGGGCCATTGCTTCTCCGCTTTGTTCCATAACTGTGTCTGGAGATAATCCTTCATTGTCATTATCCATTGAATCATCCTCAGAAGCATCAGCGTCAATACCTGCCATAACAGCTCCTACCAATCCTTTCATTGCTGTCAAAACATCATCTGACATTGTATTGGTCAATTTTTGTAATTCCATAGGAGGTAATGTACGAATATAAGTCAGTAAATCTTTACGGATGACTTCATCCTTTGCAGATCGAATAGCAGATAATTCCTCCTTTAGACGAGATACTTCCGAACGCAATTCTGATGTAAAGGCAGAGGCATCTACTTCTAATGCAAATGGATTATTTTCTCCAGAGTCATCCTTGTTACCTGATACGGGGTTATAATCCACTTTTATTTTTCCTTTGATGGATTTGACATCTTCACTCTCATCCTGGTTGTCAGAGCTCCCAGCGAGTAAAAAACCAGCTGCACCATTTGTAGAACCAAATTCTTTCGTCAAGGCCATACGATACTCTGCATTTTTGAACATATACCCAGTCATTTGAAGTTGAAACATAAGACTTGCTAATTTAGCTCCAGTGGTAACAACTTTAGTTTCAAAGGCCATTTTGGGAAGTGTTCCGATAAGTCCCAAAATAGTTGTCTTAGCAGCTTCCTGCACACGTGGATGAGCTGTTAAAGTAAATCGTGAGATAATTTCTGACGGTGAAAGCGAAGATACTACTTGAAGATAGGGGTTAGGTCCATCCAAAGATTGTGAAGGTACTCCAGATTGGATTCGTTCTAAAGCTGAAGAAGAGGTAGGAGTGTCAGAAGCTGAATCGGAGTCAAAATTTTCTTCATCATCGAATTCTTCGTCATTTTGACCTTTTTCAAAATTGATAGGGAGACGAGCATCGGCGCGTTGTTTCCGTGTTAGTTGGTCTGATTCAGATTCTGGTTTGTCAGAAGGATCAGGAAGCCAATCATCCATTGGGTTGTTATTTCTACCGTTGCCATTATTGCCGCCTCCATCTCCAATGAAAGACATGTTGATGCAAGTGCTTGATCTCACTTTCTTTGTAAGAAAGGATGATGGAATGTATACATCACGACATGATATAAGGGGAGTTTTATTGCCTCGTTGCAAATTATTGAATTGAAAACTGGAAGTATAGTGAACTGATGACAATAAAGCAATAATGAGGGGAAAATGTTGACGAAACATTGTGATGAGTTCAAGGTGCTTTATAACCTATAATTGGCGCAGGACTCGTTTTTAAGAACCCACTTCTCGGTGTCTACAATGATAGTTCTTCTCTACTTGAAAAAAAAATGATAAGTTTCAATAAACAGCTGACATTGAAGTTCATCTAATGATGGGAAAGGTTCAAAATACCACTTTGAAAATGTTCCTTATCAGAAGAATTATAGTACGTAAGTCTGTACTAAAATATGACGCAATTAGGAGGAAAACATTTTCTCTCGCCATTGTCAACTGTGTACACGTGGAGTTTCTTTCCACTTTGAAATTGATTATTTTGGTCACATTTTCATTACACAACAAACACAAACAAACAAACAACCTCATAGATTAAGCAATATTAATTAACCAATGAAGCACATTTTACATATTTATGACGCACTGTACCTCTATGCTTCTTCTTATTCCAAACAAAGAACTTGAGCACCACCAATATCAACAGTACCTGCTATGAATTGATCTTCATCCATCATAGAAGCTTTGTTTCGTTCGTCCATTTCTTTCTTACATTGCAACAAGTTTAATAAGTCTGTGAATAAATATCGTTGGTGGATATTCGATTCTTCATTTTCTTTGATATTGCGCTGCTTTTTTCTTAATTCTTTTGAAAGATTTTCCTGCTGTTGAATCTTATTTTCATAAAGATCTTTTAGACTTTGGAATTCTGGTAAAAATTGTTCTTTTCCGGATCTCCAAATTTTTTCCATTCCAATACGTTCTCCTTTCAATCTTGTTATCTCATTCATAGCACTTAATTGGTGATGTCTCCGCTCTTCGGCTAGCCATTTATCCTGTAGATCGTTACATTTCTTTTCTAAAAGTTGTCGTTCGGTCGTGAACTTTAGTGTCATTTTATCGTATCTAATTTTGGCATCATGATGCTTTTGTCGAATCTTTCTGAATTCTTCCCTCTTGCTCTTTAGAGCTTTGATCTTTTTTTAAATATAAAGAAGTGTTTGATTATTCAGCTATTTTCATTATTTAGTTTGAACCGATGAAAGTATTTTTACCCTTACCAATGGTTCCAGTTTTTCTCTTTTACTTTCAACCTTCGAAGTTGTGTCTTTAATCAAAGCGCTTATTTCTTCTAATGTCTGTCCCTTGATATCATCCACATCTGAAGCTTTTTCACTATCGTTTTCGAGTCTAGTTTGCACTTTTCGAAATCCGTCCAGACCAGCCTTTTGTTCTCTCTCTTTCAAGAATTCTTCGATACAATGACTACGTTTCTTAAGAGTTTGATGAGTCATGCTGAGAGTGACAGTCTCTGCTTGTAAGCTATTGAAATGAATCCGTATTTATTAGTAATAGACAGATTTGAAGAAATTTGATAATGCGATGAAAATTAACTCACTCAGAAAGTTCTTCCCTGGAGATTGCGTATTGTCTATTCTGTTCGCGGACTTTCTTTACATCCTGCTTCGAGATTACCGTTCCTTTCGGTCGTAACTTCGAGCAGGCAGCTGCTATGACTTCATTAAGTTGCGATTCTATTCCATCAACTTCTCTATGAATTGAGTCAATTTCTCTTTTCATAGTCTCAACCTCTTTCTCTTTTGAAGTGATTTTTGCTTCTGACATTTTTACATGCTTCCATACAAAAGGATGCCATAAAAATCATGTCTCAATATTATTTTACAAGGAAGGGATTATTCTAGTTATGGAATCTAATTTTGTTCTATTCTCACCTGCTGAAACAAAATTAGTTTGTCTATTCCTGTGTCACCTTTTTCCTTCAATAATAGCGTAAGCTCATCGAATTCTTTCTTGGAATGATTCAGCTCTGCTTGTAGACGCCTCAAGTCATTTTCTGTAACTGTCGGCTCAAGTCTCTCTCTCATAAGTATTGCTAAGCGCTCATGCTGAGCATTTAATTCAGATACCATATTTGTTCTAACAGTTTTTTTTGTTTCTTCGACTTCTTTAGCTACCATTTTGAGTAGATCTTCACTAGAAGACCCTTGAGAATAATTCCTTTCGAATTCGAAGAGTTTCTGCTTAAGGATAGAAATTTTTTGCTCTGAATCATACAATAAGTGCTTTTGTTCCTTTTTCTTTCCAAGAAGCCGAATTTCTTTCTCTTGCTCCAAACGTAGCTTTTTTGCTGAGATCAGCACTTTGTCTATGTCAGGATCATGCTTTTTTTGACTCTGTAGAGAATGGATCTTTTCTTTCAGTTCCTGCTTTTCCTTTTGAAGCTGGATCATCTCTGTATTAATATCGGACCCATAAATGTCATTTTCTGATTTTGTCTCGACTTTTTCATATTTCCTATGAACGTTCTTAAATTTTTCTTGTGCACATGTATATTTTTCTATGAGAGATTGTAGATCGGGATTCTCTTCCATTTTCACTTCAATAGGTAAATCAACAGGTACAAGATATCTTGCAAGATAGGCTCTTTTAGAAAGGGCTTCATACGAAGACAAGATCCAATGCATGATTGGTAAAATTAGAGCCTTATTACCACCTGCTAATTCTTGCATCCATGTACTCCGATCATTAGGAACAGTACTGTTCTGTGATGGGACAAGTTTGCATCTCAACATAATCAAAAACTGCATCATACGGGCAGCTCTTGCTTCTTTGACTTCATTTTTCAAATCTATCTCCATCTCTGGCTCTAGTGAAGAAAAGATATCATTCAATATTTGAAGCAAATCTTCAGGAGCTTTTTCGTCTAATTCAAACTGAAATGTAAAACATTTGATTTGGTTAGTTTCACCAATACATCTTTGGTATCATAAAAGAATTATTTTAGCCTACCATGGTTAGAGTCAAACTGAAAGGAGGCTTATTAAGCTGTGATACAATAAAGTTGAGTTCCTCCATTGCACTAAAGTAGTGATGGTTACTTTTATGTAGTACGAAATGAATGTGACGAAAAATTAAGCCTTAATTTTCAAATTGAAATATTTATTGATGATCATAGAACGAAAGTTTGAATTGTGTGATGATTTGTTGTAGATAGGAAAGGCATGAATGTAGACGATTTTTGAAATTTTAGCATCGAAGTACATAAAAGAAACATAAATATATCCATTACTGTTTCCTATCTCACGTCTATAAACAGCAATATTATTGCATGAGCAACGGATAGAATGTCATCGAATGAAACCTCCTCGCCTGCATAGCTTAATATTTTATTCAAAAATATATATAAATTTAAATAATTAAAACCCCATTTGAAAGAATTCTAATTTGTTGGAAGAGAATTCCGGTCCTTCAAATGAGAACTTCTTCTGCTCTCTTGTGAGAATTGTGGACTTTTCCCGTGATTGGCTTTATTTTCTTTACTACCATCTGAAAGCTCGTCACGTTCTTCAGCGTTGTTTCCTTCATCTTCGATGGCACAAAGTTCTAATTCTTCCATAAAGGGAGATTGACTCATGCTACTAATATTGCTTTGTCGATGACGTAAGCTCCTTCTCACTGGAGTTATTTTTCCTGTCGAGGAAACAGTTTGGTCTATACATGATCCAAGAGAGCTTGTAGGTGAAGAGTAGTCACATTGCTTTAAAGATGACTTATCCATTTCTGTTGGTTTTGGAAGAGGAGGAAATTCAAAGAGGCTCTTGATTGCACTTCCAGGCTTTGGCTCAATTTTTTTCTCTGGAGTAGATATAATTTCTTCTTCTGTAGATTGATAGTAATCATTTTTAGTATTGTGGATAAAGCCAAACTCTTGATTCTCATTATCATTTTGTTTTTTAAATGATTCAATTTTCTCTCGCAAAAAAAGAATTTCTTTCTGTTGATCTTTTAGCTGGTTCTCGTATTCAATTTTCATTCTCTCTTTTTCTTCCTCAAGTTGTTGATAAGAATTCTCGTAAATGCCAAGCATCTGAAAAACGTGATCGTATTCTTCTTGCAAAAATTTCACAATTGATATCTTGTTTTCGTTCATTCGATGTTTTTCTTGTACGAAATGCTCTTTCGTAATTCTTGATGTATCGAATTTTGCTTCCTCTTTTACCGTTATTTTTGCCTTTATGTTACTTGAATCCAAACTTACATTATCAAATGCTGAACATAAACTTTTCTCGGTGTGCTCAGTATCAAGATAATTAATTTCATTTCTTTTTTTCCTTTCAGTTGAATGCATTGAAATTGGGACTTCATTAATAGGGGAACATACTGTTGATATGTTGAGAAGATTGTCTTCTTGAATAGAGATTTTATGTGCTTTTTTAACACTTCTCAAAACATTATTAGTTGTAATTCGTTGAACAATTTTCTTTAAGGAGCTTTGTTCTGCATTTGATGAAAGTTTCTGAGGAGTGAATATGTCTTGAGCCGATACCGTTGAAGAAGGACGTGTTTTCTTTGCTGTAGAGTGTAATCGCTTTTTGATATCTGTGAGCGAAACTCTATTGGCCTTCGGTGATGCAGAAGATAATTGAGCGTCATTCTCATACAACAATTTTTTTTCTTCTAGACAAGAGACATCTCTAAAGTTAGAAATTTTCTGAGTTTCTTTCTTATTATGAGTTATTGGAATTTGATGTGAAGTACATTCTTGTTGTTTCCTCTGCAATGGTGATGCTATTGACAAGGACGGAATTTTAAAAGTAGGCTTTGTTTTGTGTGTAGAATATGATGCAGCCTCATTTTTTGTTTTCAGAGCTTCATCATCGTTTTTATTCCAAGTAGGCATCTGGATGATGTTGTCGTCTTCACAACTGAAACAGAATTTTAGGGGAAGTGACAACTTAAAGGATAAAGACAGAGAATTCTAAGCTTAGGTGCTAAAATTATGACGGTTTGTTTTTATTTTTTTCAAATAATGTTGGAAAAATAACCGCCGTTGAAGGAATTCCTATGCAGCTAATCAACATATATGAAGTCATAAGAACATACTGGTCTATACGGTCTCAGCTAGGAAAAAAAGTTGATAATAGGTATTCATTTTTACACGAATACTTTTAGATTTCTGAAGTAGCACTTCATGGCCAAGAACTAAACTTATTTATTGATATATAAATTAACATGAAATGATATTGAGCCATATTCATATTGTCCACACAAGTTTTCTCCTTTTTTCTATGGGAAAGATATTCTAAAAATGTTATTATAGCATGTGGAACAAGAAAATAGTGGAAAATATTCCACATCAAAATAAAAGTTTCCTTATTTTATGTTAATCATATGGGGACACTTCATGTATGCAGATAGTCACCCTTTCATCTCAAATGAAAAAGCTTTTTGCTCACCATTATTTATACAGAAATCGATTGGATTTTTTTCATGGTCAAAATCTTAATCTCGTTAGAATAGATATAAACGGAAGAAAAGAACTTCTAGAACATAGTTTATTCTTTTTTCCTAGAAGGAGTCGAAAGGATTCTTCGCATATGTATCGCGATTGGAGTTAAAAGCATTGGCCTGTGAGTTCATTGAATTGGCCCCAATTGATGCTGGAGAGTTGATTCCAGGTGTATTACCGTAATTATAACCTAAGGAAGGATTACTGGAAATTGTAAGTTGGTTATACTGCTGACTTTGATTCATTTGTGATGAAGCAAATCCCAAATTTGTTTGTGTAGGAGGCACTGGAGGAGGCATCTGGGGAGGGGGAGCAGTAGGAACTCCAGGCACTGGACTAGCTGCAAATGGGTCAGAATATCCGTTTTGGCTTAAAGACATGCCTTGAGTAGCTTCATTTAGGCTATCAAATGTTGGTGCAGGGGCTGCATTTGTTAACGTACTCAATCCGTCATTACTACCGTAAATATTTTGAGTTTGCATTTGACTTTGTGCATTTCCACTATAGTTCCAATTCGATTGCTGCGCTGTTCCTACTGGGTTACTGTAATTGAATGAGTGACCGCTGCCATCCATTTGAGTACCAGGATTCCAATTAGATTGAGCTCCATTTCCCATGGATCCTCCCATTGGTCCTCCTAAAGGATCTCCGTAATTGCCATTCATTGAAGGGTTGCCGTTTTCAATTGTAAGAGTGTCTCTCTCGCTAGTGCCACTTAATGCATATGCATCCAAATTTTCGAGCTGATTAAGTCTAGATTCTCCTGTAATATGATTTTGTTCTGCGAACGTTTTTAAGCTGCTGATAACGGTATTGAGTTGAGAAAACATTTTTGACTCAGTTGCTGCGACTGTGACATCAAATTGAATCATCTTTGTTAAGAGAGGGTGTAAATCTTTCCAGGACCTGAGAGTGGCTTCATCAATCAAAACACATAAAGCGTTTTTGAATTTTTCATATTCCGTTCGGGATTTGAGTAGCTTTTCTTCATTTCGACTCAATTTCTCGGCAGTTTTGGGATCTACCATTTTTCCTTTTGCGAGTGTTACATTTGCACTTTGCCTTATACCTTCGACCTTGGCTTGATAATGATCCAATTCCAGCCTCAATTTTTCTTCTTTCTGTAAACCAGCAGAAAGTCTAGTTGAAATAACTCTTTCCCATTCAACTACATAGTCTACGACATATTTTCCATATCTTTCCACAAAGGTCGCACTTTGAGTTGCCAAATTTGTATGCACTGATGCATATGATAATGCATTTCCAGATTGCCCTTCACTTTTTAATGCCCCTCCATGTTCAAATAATGGAGTATTCAATGAAAGTACACCAATTAATTTTACAGTCTTTCGTATTAGATAATATGGATAGAAGACAAAAAAGGATTGTGTAAGATAAATTCTCAATTAGTCATTTGAATCTCATTTCATGATGTAATTGCAAACCATCATGGAATAGGAACTTTGCGTAGAGAACATCAAACATGACTACAAATAGTTTACGATACGTACCTCATTTCGTGTCTTGTTCAATTGAATGATTGCTTCATGATGATTCTTCACTGCTGCAATCAAAAGCTTCAATCTCTTTTTCATAACTTCATAGTTATTCGTAGCTGAAATCAAGTCACTGCTTTTATTTGTACTTTGTGAACCTAGTTTCTGCTTCAAACGTGTTGTTACTCTTGCTTTAGATGATTTAGACGACATTATGCAAATTATCAGAAGATGTCAGGGAAACGTCTTGACTCAAAAACTTGAAAAGTTAGGTGCAATGAGATTGAAAATGAAAGGTGAGAGTTTCTCTTGCTTGCTTCTTTGAGTGACTCTTTGACTGCGTCAAAAGACCTGGCGATGTATGACCAAACAATGCTTTATTACTTAAATGTGAGTAGTGTAAGATCTCAACAGAAACAAAACTTTATTTAGAGAAAATCTATAATAATTACTATTTCGAGGGACTTACCTTCGAGGAGTGAAAAGTTAGTAGCTATGTACAAAACATATTTAGTCATCTTTGATCATTTCAACGTGTGCAGTTTTAATTAATAAAATGATGCCTACCAGATGAATATGGACCCATTTCTCTCTAGGAGGTACGGTACGCCATTTCGTAAGTCCTGTTTGAGAATGTTTGCTCAAATATGTCCCCGATTTCCATTAGGTAACTTTTGAAAAATTTATTGGTGTCATCATTAATCTCCCAGAAGAACAAAGAATAACTCTTTTTTCATTTGCATGGCAACGTGTTGAATTAAAAAATCTGCTTTCTCCTGAGTTCGGTATTCGAGCTCTATTTGGGATTGCCATAGGTTTTTTAGTATTTTGATTGTGAAAAACAAGTAAAAATATATGACTCTCCTTACTGTGGTTCTTGTGAAATTTTCATCCCGAATTTTAAACAATCAATGAAATATATTCTTCTATCTGACACTCCAATAACATATTCTTTCAAGAAATATGCTCCTTTTAGTGCAGGAATAAAAAATGAAAATATAAATACATTAAGTTGATTCTTCCACCTTCATTTTCTCATGTCGAGCATCCTTGCAAGCATTGCGATCACGAGAAAAATATTTTCACTTTAGCTGATCTGACGAAATTAAGAAATGGTTGAAAGAATATTTTAGAGTTTTGAATCGATTCATTGTGAGCGAATC
>Ga0209092_10000341_pt1 | contig 44984 bp, 53 predicted proteins | sample FraStrMetagenome_FD_187446 | JGI IMG/M metagenome (GOLD analysis project Ga0209092, IMG submission 187446) | Marine eukaryotic phytoplankton communities from Arctic Ocean - Fram Strait ARC3M Metagenome (SPAdes) (version 2) | ecosystem: Environmental > Aquatic > Marine > Oceanic | place: Fram...
TTGACTGTGAAATTGACCTTTAAGTGATTTAAGTTCTGTTGACATATCTTTTAGCTTTTTTAATTATACTTAAATATACCACAAATAATTGACATAAAAAAATCTGGAGTGATTTATTTTAAAAAAGGTTTAAGAAATATCGCTTGAATCGATTAAAGTATAAGTAAAAGAGTTGCCCCATTGTTCTCTAGCGATTTGACAGATATCTAAGAATTCATGCCAATCATCATTATCAGCAATGACTTGACAACCTGCAGACCATTTATCTACCTGTGTAGATTTTCCACCTGCTCTACTTGTAGCTCTATGAATGTTAATTCCATAAATACCTTCGTGAACATTTTCTTCTAGCAAATCATATTTGTCATCTCTATTACTGTCTCGATATACTTTAACTGGTTTTTGTTGCCCTAAAGCTAAATATTTACCAGCATGTAATCTTAATTTATGAGACCCTCTATATTGACCCGGTTTAAGTATCGCTACTCCATTTTTATTTAGTACATTCTCTACCCAATGTGTTCCAGGGTCGGTAGTACATGGAAAGCAATGAAACTGCCATTCACCATCTATTTTATAAGATAGAGTTAGACAGTCATCAAATTTATTTGTTACTTTGTTTTTTGTCTCTGAGTTTCTGATGCCTATAATGTTAACATCGTAATCTCCACCTGTGAAGTATTTGTAGCCTTTGGCTTTCATTACTTCTTCGATCTGTTCTCTTGTATAACAGTTTTTCATAATTTATTTATTTTTTTATAGCTAATCCCCAAACATGTCCAGGTGCAACAATAATATTATCTAAATTATAATACTTTGATAATTTATCTAACCAAAAATCTTTATTTTCTATTATTAAATGTAAATTCTGCCCATTTTTAAATTTATTATGAGACGGTAATAAACATACTTTAAAATATAAGATCTTATTAGTTTTATCTGCAATGTGATCTAAAACTGCTTCTAGTTTTTCTGGTTCTATGTGTTCCATTACATCAACACAAACTGTCATATCACTTGCTTCTGGATCCATTTGGAACTCAGGTCTAGCAGGTTCATATTGATTTACTTTAAATTGATGATCTGGATATGATTCATTTAATGTGTTAAAAAAATCTGATTTTCCTGAGCCGTAATCTAAAATCGACTTACAATCATATTCTAAAGCATATTCATATATCTTAGGAACAGAACTTATTACAGCTCCTCCCCATGGCATATGTTTAGTATTTTCCTGAATCATATTACGATATTCCTCAGATATAACCTTGTCTAAATTGAATTCCATTAATTAAGTTTATTCTTCTTTTTTCTTGCCAAATATTTTATCAGCTGAAGCTAGTCCTAATCCACCAATGCATATTGCTGCGACTGCGTTTACGATTGTAGGTTCTACTGGATGCTCTGTGTAAAGATTAATAAATAAAGCGGCACATAATGTGATACCTGCTAAAATTCCAATAAATCTTTTAGATGATGGTGTTCCCTTTTCATCTCTTAGTAATCCTGATACCCATCCAATTATCTTTTTCATATTATAAGATATATTTTTTTTATGTACTTTCGTACTTATTATATATCTCAGATGAATATTTAAATAGCACCTGGAATTCTAAGAGACCATTTTCGTTGAAGATCTAAAGAACTAAAAAATGGATTTAATCTTACGTAAGTACAACTTGAACGCTGAAGATCTGTAGCACTGGTACACAAACTCCTATCAGAAGGAAATGCACCTTTCGTTTTGAGGAAATTCACAACATCTTGTGCACCTTTAGGTGTTATAATATAACCATATGTTCCTCTAAAAGTTGATCCTGTTATTTTATTATTTCCGTAAAATTTATTTTCGGGATGTTTTTGTACACCTGGTTTTTCTAAAGCAACTCTTTCATTATATAGTTGAAAGTATTCTAATGCAGTTGAAGCTGTTTTTGAATTATCAAATGGTAAATATGCATCTAAATGGCAAACAGTGTCTATAAGAGGTAGAAGTGATCTGGGATCTTTTATTAAAACACCGTCTTGTTCCATTACGAGATATGGTTCTTCTTGACGAGAACATTCTTCCCAAAGTAATACATGGCTTGCTAAACATCCAATTGTACCATCGGTCCAATCACTTGTTTTTACATAAGCAGATGGAACTATATTAAGATTGTTTAGAATTTTAATTCCATCCCTTCCTTTTACCCCATCAAATAATTCATATTCAATGCCAAAATTTTCTAATGATTTAACGGTCTCTTTAGTAATGTTTACCGAAAATTCATTACCACTCATATAAATTACTCGTGTTTGCATATTATATTAATTTAATAATCGTAATCGTCATCAATATATTCAGTTTTGTTTGGTATCGAAAAGGAATCGTATTCTGAATTTTCTAAGTCTACGTCTGGTTCGTTTTTAGGATCTGTCATGATAATGATTTAGATTATATATCTATTTTAAGAATTGCAGTCTGGACGGGACTCGAACCCGCGACCTTCGCCGTGACAGGGCGACACTCTAACCAACTGAGCTACCAGACTATGTTGCGCCTAACTAAGACTTGTTAGACTAGATTTTAACGGTTTTTCTTTCTCTTCAATAAAACGCATTAGTGTCTTACCACATAAAAAATAGTCAAACTACTGGGTAGGTTTGTTATGTCCTTTAGAATCCCAGACCCCACGTTTTATGAAATTGTAGGCTCGCGAGGTAGTGGCCTGCATTGTTTAAGGACTCTTATGCTTGTCCCGAGTTGTCTTTATTTCTCGATTGTGAGCGAAAGACCAGGTTCGAACTGGCGACCTAAAGCTTGGAAGGCTTTCGCTCTACCAACTGAGCTACTTTCGCTTATACTATATTATTAGAGCCTTTGGAGGGACTCGAACCCACGACCTGCTGATTACAAATCAGCTGCTCTAGCCAGCTGAGCTACAAAGGCGACCTTTTAAATGGTGCGGCATCTTCTTTTACCGTCCCATTGTACTTTCTTGGATTTACCAAGCATCATAAACCTAGAAACTCTACTATTGAGACTTGCTCTCTCATGGTTTATCTGAGTGTTTCCATTGTTTGATTGTTCAGAATTCATTACTTATTGTTTTTTTAATTGAAAACTATATATCATTAATATAATTAAATTTCTTCCACAGGTAGTCAAGGAGAGATTTGAACTCTCATGTAACCAATTACTCTTTCTACAAGGTATAAGCTTGAGGAGATACTTGACTATATGGTGATCCCTCAGGGACTCGAACCCTGGACCCTCTCATTAAAAGTGAGATGCTCTAGCCAACTGAGCTAAGAGATCGATCCGTTGTACTCCGTAGGAGAATCGAACTCCTATTTTTAGGATGAAAACCTAATGTCCTAACCGTTAGACGAACGGAGCGTTTAGATATCGGTGAACCCGATAGGAGTCGAACCTATAACCGTCGCCTTAGAAGGGCGATGCTCTATCCAATTGAGCTACGAGTCCATAAAAAAGAGAGACTTCGGGTCTTTCGGGGTTTCTGGTTTGCTGGCCTTATTATAAACCCTTTTTCAATGGTGCCAACCTAACAGCTTCACTACCTCTCTTTAGTACTACTGGCGAGAATCGAACTCGCACGAACATTACTGTTCAAGGGATTTTAAGTCCCTCGTGTCTACCTATTCCACCACAGTAGCATACGTATTTTCTCTACCAATAAATCAAAGAACCTTTTTTGTTGTTCACTTATATTATACCAATGTGTTTTATTTTGTTTATGGTATTTGTGAATTTTTTTTAATAATCCATACTTTCTGCAATAATAGATTTACCTCTACGAATTCTGTTTTTAATAGTTTGAAGTGGCAGATTATGCTTAGCAGCAATATCTTCATATTTCATATTATTAAGGAGACGATCTTCTACAATCTCTTTATACATTGGTTTTAGCGATTCTATATTTGCAAGAGCTAGTTCATAACGTGCTTGTAAATAATCATCTTCTTCATACCAATCAGATTCTGTTTTTGTTTCGCTCTCAATTAATAGATCACGAGCTGATGTGTGAGCATATTGATCAGAAATTTCAATACCATATTCTTTCATAGTTTCAATACTATATTTACTATTACGTTGACGAATCCAACCTAAACATTCATTGAATGCAATTCTGTATAACCACGTTGTGATTTGATATGATGGATTGTATTGATCAATCTTAGTCCACATTTTAGTTAGAGTATTTGTTAAAACATCTTCTGTGGCATTCACATCTTTAACTATATTTGAAATATAATTTCTAAGTCCTGGTTTTACACGTTGATATAGTGCATTGTAATCTTTTTCTGATTTTGACTTGATAAAATTTTCTGATAGTTCGCGGTAACTGAGTTGTTTTGGCATATTATTATTTTTTTTAGTTTTTAATTATAGGGCTAATATAACACTTTTTATTTAAACGGGAAATCTTTTTTAGATTTATTTTCAAAAGTTACGAACAATTAGTAAAATAAACTCATCGCTGAGTCTAATCCTTTTTTAGTTGCTAAGTGTACTGAGTCTAAATTTATTGTTAGATTTTCTATTTTTTTGTATTCTTTGATAGCTTGTCTTTTTGCCCCTGGCAATGTCTTAGCCCAAACAGTGTTCCATCCACCTTCTTCAAAACTGAACATATATTGTTTGTTTACAAATATCTTTGGTGTTCTATCAGATTTTATTAAACCTGCATTATTGATCTTATTTAAGATATCTGATATTGTGTTGTATTTAACACCTTGACCTACTAATTGATCTTGAAGATCTTTTAAAGCTTCTTTGATTACTGATTCTTCTTTTGAATTGATTTTAATTTGCATAGAGTTTCTCTTTTTTAATTATACTACTAATATACCACAAATAAACGACATAAAAAAATATTTAAGCGTTTATTTTCGGAAAAGTTGTAAATTAAAAATCTGAGAAGATGCCAAGTAGCTTTTCTAGCTCTTGTGGTCTATTTGCCCATAAATCAGTAGAGACGTTGATGATTCTCTTTTTAGGATCTGATTTAAATTTTTTATTTGGATAACCTATAATGGACCAATATTTTTTTGATTTTTCAGGCCATGCACCCAGTGGCCAATAAGATATTACTCCATTAAATCCTTCAATTTTATCTACACACCTAAGAATAGAACATCGTGCAGGTAACATACCCTTATCATGTAATAACGAAATAGAGCTATCATAATCACCTTCAATAAATTTAATATTACCATTTAATCTTTGTAATGCATCTTGAGCCGTTTTAGGATCATGTGCAAAATTACCAAGATAGAATACTGTATCTTCTGCTTTTACAGTTTCATTCCATTTTAATATAAGATCATCAGTCATTTGATCTACGTCAGTATATGATCTCTTATATTGCTTTATGGCAGCTGGTCTGCCTAACTGTAAATTAGATGTTACAAATATTTTCATATGAAGTTATTATAGGTTTTTTACTTGTAAAATAACAATAAAACAATAGATACTTTGATCTATCGCTTTATTGTTTTATTAATGGTTAAATCTTACTTTGTAGATTTAACAGTTTCTAATTCTGGTGAAACTACTTCCACCTTAGAATCAGCATCTAACTGAGCATCAATTTCTGCTAACTCAGCATGTAGATCGTTTAGTGTAGTATTCATAGTACTTAAATCTTGCATCGCTGTTCCTACAGCTTCACCTATTTGAGTTAACATAGTAATAAATCTACGTGCATTTTCAATTCCAGTTCCTTCTACATTAAGAAGTGCTTGATAAAGTGCATTTAATTCATGGCCTCTTAAAGAAATAACAGGATCTGAATCAGTTGTTAGATTTTTACCTTGTGCTTTAAATTGATCATATAAAGATACAACTACTGCAGCGTTTTGTGTTTTCCAAGTATAACCTTTGTTAAGGTGTTCTTGAACTGTTTTAATAGCTTTTACATTATCAAATGTAATTTCAAAACGTTTTTCTGCGGCTTCAGTCTGTAATGCATCGATTTCAACTGCCAATTCTGTTTGACGTGTTTTTAACTTTGTGTTCATATTATAATTGTTTAATTGTGTTTATTATTTATCTGTCTTAAAAATCTGCGTTTTTTATTTTAATATCATAGTCTTTAAAGTCCGCAAATTGTTGATCGTCGGTGTTCATTCTTCTCATGATAGAATCATTTACATCATTTCTGTAATTAAGTCTTTCAATTCTAGTCATTCTATCGATGTCTAAATAAAGAACGATACATTGATCTCTATATTGTTGTGGCAACATATCTAAACCATCTTTAGACATAATCATTATATCTGCATTGTTAAAATCTGTTTCAGTTTGTCCATAATACCATCCATTAAATTCCATATACTCTATGAAATCTCCATTAACTATCATTTCCTTAAATTTATTTTCTGTTACAAAATGATAATCTTCTCCGTCTATTTCACTATTTCTAGGTGATCTAGTAGTATGACTTACACCTATTGTAAATCCTTTTTTGTGTAATCTGTGTTTTAAAAAATCCTTTCCGGAAGCTGCTTTGCCTACTAGTATTATTTTCATGTAGTTTATATGTAGAGTTTTATATTTGTTTATAAAATTTTACTTAAAATATTTAGTTTAATTTCATCCCATCTTGAAAGAGTACCTGACCACATGAGTCTTTCATCCAACTCTTCCCAATGGTTATAGAGAAACCTTCTAAGAAATAAGAAATCCCAATTGTCAATACTGAATTGTTTAATGTTTCCACCATTTGGTAATCTAAATTCAAATGCAAGTAAAGATCTTGTTTGAAAATTATGAACTACTTCTAAAAATGTAAAACCCCAGCAACCATCTCCATCATGAATGAAAATGTCTAATATATTAATTTTTAAATTCCATTTACGTGTTCTCCACGCTATCTTTTGTAATAATCCCATTACGCTTCTAATTTATGTAAGTCTGTTAGTAATATAGAATATACTTCTTCGCATGATTCTTTATAGAATACATCAGTGAAGTCTTTCATGTTGTCATATTTAGACCACAAATACTGGCCAAATCTCAAATCTTGTTCATTTCTACCATCACCGTGTTCAATTGACCATGATAGGTATTCTCCGTTTAATCTTGAATAGTTTAATTCCATTTTATTCTTTACAATTACATTTACCATCTTTATCCCATTCACCGCAACATTCTAATGTTGGTGTTGGCGTTGGAGTCGGTGTGCTTTGATTCCACATCTCATCCCAGAATATCATTTTATTGTCCATTTTCTACTAAATATGTTAATTCACATTCTGGATCATCTATAGTATGCACTATCACTGGTTTCATTGCTCCATGTTCTTTTAAAATGCGGCAGGTTCTATCATATGCACTTGCGAGTATACAACCATTGATACCAGAACTAAGATCACCTGGAACATCTAATATGCTCTCAATGTGTTTATAAATAAAATCTTCTTCACTCATGTTCTTCATCAAAATCTTCCAATTCACTTAATCTCTTAGGATCAAAGTAGTTGTCTTCATAGCGTTGTTTCTTTTTCTTAAAATTGATCTTACGCTTTCTTTCTTCGGGATTATAATCCTCACGTGATTGTTTACGCTTTTTCATCAGTTTGTTATTTAATCGATGTTACTGGTTGTATTATCTTGATCTTCACACCATATTGGAGGTGGAGTTGACCAATTCGGATCGCTAAAATAAGGATTCGGAGTATACATTGGAATATTGATGGCTTCGCTCTTTAGTAGAACTACGGCTTCTTCAGCAGTGATTGTTTTTTTATCTAACAATCGTTGTACAATACTTGCCTTTGTCATTTATTTAAAATATTATTTAATACTTATACAAAACATGTTTTGTTTTGTTTCAATTTTTGCGGAGAAGGAGGGATTCGAACCCCCGGTACCTTGCAGTACGCTTGATTTCAAGTCAAGTACATTCGACCACTCTGCCACTTCTCCTAACATAAACTCCCTTGCCCAAAGGTTTATATTATTTCTTTTTAATTTTTGTTTCTACTTCTTTAAATTTAGAATCGCATCTTGATTCCATTTTGTCAGTTCTAGAATCAATGTACTTATAGAGTTCTTCAATTAAATTATCTACTCTATCGATTTCACCATCAATTCTGCGGTCCAGTAAATCCGAAGTTTGTCCTAAATCCGCTTCAATTTCATTGATAACGTGTCTAGCGTCATCAATATCTTCCTGTAGGTCTTTGACCCTAAATGCCACTTTAACTATACGATAAACGCCGACTAATGCCAACACTGAAAGTACACCTAAAACGAACGCTGTTGTTTGTTCCATATTGTTTATTTGTTTAGTTCTTGGGCTAAAGAGCTTATATTAATTTCCCATTTGATAATCAGCAGGTGGTAATTCATCTAGTAAACTACCAGGAGCTTTTTCTATTGTTCCTATTTTTTCAAATGAGTAATTTGGTTTAATAAACTCATTTAATGATTTACCTTGAGATTTGGCTCCTTCAAATAATAAAAAGTCTTCTAATGACACACTTTCATAAACATATGTAGCGTGATTAAAGTGAACTGTTAAATCTTTAGTGGTAAAGTTATATGACGCATGTGTTAGTGTTGATGAATCATAATAAGATGTTGTTGATGTTCTCATAATATAGTATTTGATACTTATACTATGGAGATTATAAATGTTTCAGAGAAAAATAGTTAAAATTAGAGATTTTATTCTTTCATGGCTCTTGCCAATGCACGTAAGTTAACAATTTTAACTGACATTTGACTAGGCATATCAACAGTAGTGGAGCTAGATTCACTTCCACCGCCCGGTAATAGATTACGTGCTGCATCACCAAGTTCTTGGAAAAATCCGCCTTGTGAATCTGTGTTGGCTTGAACTGAAGATTGGAATTCTTGTAAAATATCTGCTAGACGCTGCATTGCAACTTCTAATGATTCACCCATTTCCGCTAAAATATCACTAGGATCACCACCCTTTGATAAAACAGCAAGAGCTTCAAACATCGTTCTGGCTTCTGTTAATTTGGCTAAATCCATTGAGTTAATAGCACCTGCGATAGAAGGAAATGAACCTCCAGTAGTTTTCATACTAACACCTATTGCGTTCCACAATTCTGTTTGTGCTTCATATCCTGCAACTGGCCTTAACATACTAACTCTACCAACAAACATATTTTTAAATATTTCTAATGTTTTTATGTTAGTTGCGTTAACAGCACTAGAAATAGATTTGGCACCTTTACCCATTTTTTCATAACCAGATCCTACCGCTAAAAATAAGTTTGATCTGCTATTCAATACTTCTGTATCGACATCCATTCGACCACCATATACAGCTGTAAATTCATCTAATTGTTCGGCACTTACTGTGTTAATTGATCCTACTATCAATGGAATGGCCACGGCCATTCTTAAATACGAAGCAGTTAATCCTTTTAAGAATTTTGTCTTAGTTTCAAATAATTCTGCTGGAGATTCACCTCCAAAGATAGACGCAAATGATTTTGCTTTATCTACTGTAAATGATGCGATCGATGAAACTATCGCAGGGATAGCAGTACCTAATTTTTTATATGTACCTCCTATAGTTGCTATTAAATTCTTTTTCGCATTAATAATTCCCATATCTTGTCCACCTGTATCGGTGATTGCTGATATAATAGCAGTTACCTTTTCTTTTACATCTTGGGCATCGGTAATTTTAGAAGTAATTTTAACAACATCATCAACTACAGATGAGAGAGTTGTATAAGGCTCTCCTAATTGCATTGCTATTTCTACACCCTTTTCAAAGTTTGATGAAGAGAACCATCCACCATCTTGACCAACTCCAGACTTACCAACTTCTTCAAAAACACCAGCTAAACCTATAATAAGTGCTTTTGTATTCTTAGCAAGTTTCTTAACGAGTCCGTCTACATTACCAATTGATTTATATCCTGTTGGGTTACCATCTTTGTCATATCCCGTTGGGAACTTTAAATTAGCCATGGCTTGTACACCATTTGCTAAATTATAAAGAGGTGTACCCATTTGTTTAACAACATTAATACCTTTCTCATATGTAGAACTACTAAACCATGAGCTACCTTGTGCTGCATCTGATTTTCCAACCTCTGCGAATACAGAACTTAAACCTGCTACTAATAATTGTGTATTCTTTATTAAACCTGGAACTACAGTACCAATATCTATTGTTTCATATCCAGTTGGATTGCCATCTTTATCAAATCCCGTTGGGAATTTAAGATTGGCCATGGCTTGTACACCCCTTGCAATACCTGTAAGCGCTTTACCCATTCCACCGACAGCTGAAATACCCATAGCAACTACTGATTGTCCACTAGTATTACCTGTTAATGCAGATAATAATGAAGAACCTCCACCTGGGTATTTTTTTCCGACTTCTGCGAATGTATCAGCTAAGCCGCTAACTATTATTCTAACATTTGTCTTTAATCCAGGTAAATCAGCTTCTTCTGCTATACCTGAAAATGCTCTAATACCTTTAACTATACCAACAAGTGCGGCACCCGCTAATAATAACATCGGTGCTCCCATGGCAATACCGGCAATAGAAAGAGGTCCTAATGACATACCATCTGCGATAGCATCCATTGCCACCTCAAAGTTAGTTTTCTTACCACCGAAGAATCCTTTTTCACCAGAGTAGTTAAATGGTTTATTACCTTTTTTATCAATGCTACCTAAAGATGAAAAGTCTAATTTACTAATTGCTAATAAACCTAGACCAATAGCTATTGTTGCAGCTCCTGCAACTAACATCGCAGCTGATCCTATTAATATAAATGGTGCTGCTAAACCTGCTGCAGCCATTGCTATTGCAATACCTCCTATAATCGCGCCCATCATACCAACCTTTTCCCAAGTTAAATCCTTAGTTGCAGACGAAAACAATTTAACTCCTGTACCAATTACCACTAGCGCAAGTCCAGCAACTATCATTGCTGCAGAGCCAAGTGCAATTGCAGCTGGAATTGGTCCAATACCTGCAATTCCCATGGCGATCGCTAAACCTCCTATAATAGCAGCTATCATTCCTAAATTACTCCATGAAAGGCCTTCAATTGCTTTTTTCATTGCATAAACACCAATCGCTATCACTATCATTGCACCACCTGCGAACATCATCGCGACGGCACCAGATTTAATCTGCTTTTCAACTAATCCTGCGACTCCGAATACTAATGCAACTGCACCAAGAACTACTAAAACACCAAATGTTTTGAGAGCATTTTTAGTATCGACTGGTCCTATTAATAATTTAGCTAAAAATAATGCAACTGAAACCGCTAATATTGCGCCGGCTGCAAATATCATTAACATTGCTCCTTTTCTAGATTGTTTACCTAATACCTTATTAATTACGAAGAATGTCATAGCTACTGCTCCAACCATTAACAATACTTTACCCACTTCTAACCAACCCAATGATTTTACTATAAGTGCAGATAATACTAATGCTACAGAAACTGATAAAATAGCCATCGCTGCATAAACCAGAGCTCGACCTGTTTTTCTCATTGATTTAGCAACTTTCATTTTATCCATCAGCCAGAATACTCCACCAATAGTTAATATTATTAACATTGCTGTTCCCAGTCCATATAATATAGGTTCTGTTAAAAATCCTATTAATATTAAACCTACAGATAATCCTAAAATTCCTAGTGCTAAATTCTTTAAAGCCTTGGCAAATTTATTCATTCCCTTAGGATCAAATCCCATTTTATCTAAAAGGAACATAACACCTGCAAGACCTAACATGATACCCGCTGCTACTAATACACCTTTAAGTGCAAATGTAGCTAATAATCCAACTAATACTAAACTCACTGCTAGTATTAATATATTAGCTCCAATTTCACCAAGCATTGCTATTTTTTTGAGCTGTTTCTTATCAAGCTTTTTGGTAGCCCACATGAGGCCATCTACCATGAGTTTTAATATAGGCACTATCAATAACATGGCAATACCAGCCACTATTAGTAGAGGCAGTGCTAAAATCATCATTGCAGCAAATTTTACTATTGAATAACCAACTTCTCCTAATGCTAAAAGCCCGTTAGTTAAGGCTTCCATTTTTAATTTAAGTTCTTTGCCATCAGGCGCTCTTTCTAGGGCGTCAATAATTACACCTAAACCAAGTCCAATAGGCTCTAATGCACCTGCAGTGATTCTAAGGACTAGTGCTTCTTTAATTGAAAGGTCACCTTTCTTTCCGCCACCTCCAGCACCAAGAGCTTTAACAAGCTCATCCATCTTTTCATAAAGATCACCACCCACTGATACAGCAGCTGCTGTCGTTCCAGTATTTATTGCTACTTGTTCTAGAGCTTTATCACTATTACCCATTCTTTCGAATGCACTTGCTAGAAATTTTGGAATTAATTGAGCCAAGTTATATGTATATGTTTTTTAGTATAAGACAAACGCTACATATGTAGCGTTTATCCATACTCTTTATATATCTTTAAAATTTAGGCATCTTCATAGAAGGTGCTTTAAAAGATTGGACCGACGGCATCTTAGGCGTTTTATATTTAGAGCTCATTTCACTCTGTTGTTGTGCCTGTTGTTCTTGTTGATCCTTGTTCTGATTATTCTTCTCTTTAATGTGTTCCGACAGATTTTTTACATAGTACCAAAATTCATAATAAAATAAATTTTCTATTTCTGAAGGTTGCATTCTGAGATGTATGCCCAGATAGAACTTAGTCTTAAAGTAATTCTCCAGCGAGATCTGAAATAATGAAAAGACTTTTGATGCCACCTGGGAAATCAAGAGGGGCTTTTGCGATCTCCCCTTCGAATTCCATTTCAAGTGTTGTTTCAACTCCAATTTTCATTTTTTCTGCTAGTCTGTAAATTACCATAAACTTCTTCTGATCCCATGATTTATAATCTACTTCTAAATTAAAAATCTTAGGTAAGTTTAATTGTCTCCAGTCAGGTGTAATATAAGGTAATACTTGTATAAACGCCTTATCGAATTCAACTTCTTTTTCTTGACGATCCTTTAAATACTTAGTTATTTCTTGCATAACACCAATTGAAGGTGGACGCATTTTGATTTCACCAGCTGATCTAGTTTTGATAACATATGTTCTTTCTTTAGAACTATAATACGCTTCTATTTCTGTCGGGACTTCTGTTGCGACTAAATATTTTGAAGCCAATTCAATGTCTACTGATTTTTTAGTTGTTTCAGTTTTACCTTTAAGAATCAGTTTATTTTCTGGTTCTGGGAAAGTAAGATCTCTAATAGCCAATAGAATTACAATTCTATCTTCTTCTAAAAGATCTTTATATGACATTCTCTTATCTCCAATCATGATCTGGGTGCACATCTCTACAATATGGTTTAGTTTTTCTTCCATATCGATGTAGTTCTCTTCATCCATAGTTGAGAAGTGTCTAATCTCAGCAGCTCTCGCTGATCTAATTTTGATGACACATCCATTTGGATAAAATTTACCACTAGATGGCAATTCGTCTTGATTTAAAACCATCCATCCTAGGAATTGATCCGCAGATTTATCAGGTCTTGCTTGTCCGAATTGATCCATATTTACTTTACCAAGTCCCTTGGACTCGACTTCACTTAACATTTCAGCAGAAACATCTTCTACTGGATTGTCCTTTACTGGCTCATTGATATTATCTCTGGCTTCCAGCATTTTTTTTGCAGCTTCTTCTTTTTTGTTTTGATCTTCTTTACTCATGTTATTACTTATTTAAGTTTTTTACTTTGGTTTTAATATACGACTGTTGGTCAATAGATTGTAGACTTAGTTCTTTTTTTATTAAGTCTCTTATCCATGCACTAACAGAAACTGGCCTCGTTTCAGAATCTATTGCATCGTTTAAAATGCATCTATTAACTGAAGAAACCTCGTCCTCTGTTAAGAGAACTTGTAGTTTTTTTGTTAATTTGTGGTTATTCATAATAATTTGATATGTTAATAATATATTATATTTATCTTGCAAAAAATAAGAAGATGTAGTTATACACCTTCTTATTTGTAATTAGTTAATAATTAGTTTACTTCTTCTGCGTACACATCAGATCTCCATTGGATTTCTAATGTTTGTACTTCTCCAGATGAATAATCTAATGCTTCTGTAAATCCAAGTCCTGAAATAATGAAACAATCATCTAATGTGATTTTTCTAAAAATATCACCTTCTCTGTTGAATTGTACGATTACGATTGTTCCTACATAATTCTTTTTCAAGCCCATTTCACCAGTTTCCGGGTTGTATTGTGCTCTGTACCATTGGCGTAATGTTTTGTATAAGTACGCTTGGTTAGAATCATTTAAGTTCAATGAAAAGTTAACAGTTACATCGATTGAAGTATTATCAATCATACCAGCATAAGATCTAGTAGCAAATTTATACTTTTGTTCGATAGCAGCAACTTCTTTATGTAATCCTGCAAGACCAGAAATGGAGTTTACGTGTTGTAGTAACATCTCTTGTCCAGCGACGCCGTCAGGAGGTAAAATAGTTACCTCAAACAGGTTAGCCTGTACTGGTTCGAAATTCTTACCTTTCTTGCTTGTTTGATCTTCTGAATAATGTGGTAAAGCCATAATTTGTATGTGTTTATTTTATATATCTTATTTTGTTATGCAAAGTTTCCAGTTGCGATTTCTCCTGTGTTCAAGATAGTTACTCTCGATACTAAGATTTCAAGTCCTTTAACTGGCTCAACAAATGTATCTAAAATACCCATGTTATTATCGATTACTTCGTTAGTGTTGTTTGTTCCGTCCATAACGTTTCTATAGTCGTATACACCTCCGTCTTTTTTAACTGATTCCATAAATGAATCTGCTAAAGTTTTAATCTCTAATCTTGTTTGCGCGTTGTTAAACTCGAATAAGTAATTTTTCAAGATTTCTGCTAAACCGTCTTCAATATAGATCATTGCTTCTCTCACGTGAGCTGAAGATAATGCTGATTGAACTGATTGTTGTGCAGTTTTATTACCTTTGATAGTTAAACCAACTCCTCTTTCGAATACGATTGGGTTAATTCCAAATGGCTCTAAGTAATCTCTATCATTTTTATCAAATGCGAATTCTAAACCTTGTACACCTGTACCACCTACAACACCTCTTCTTGGTCCTGCAATAATTGACCATGGTAAAGCGTTTAAGTATTTGTCAATGTAGTTGTTAGATACGTAAGCCGCTGGTGGAATCACCTTTGTTTTACCATTCTCTAACACATTAAGACCAGGACCATAGTAGAAACCGAAGTTTGCACCTTCATTGATACTTGGTAATGTATACACTGCAGTAGGGTTAAGTTCTAAATTACCACCAGTAGATACTAATCTTGTATCAAATGATCCAGTGTTAGCATCTTTAAAAGAAGGGTTAGATGATCCTTTAAATTCTTTCACCATCGGTGCGTTAAGAATTGCAGATGCATTTTGTCTTTCTTTACATAGTTGAGTAATTTCTTCTTTATTAAGAATTCCGCTGTTTTCCAATGATCCGAATGTATCAACAACATATCTAAAGGTAATTGCGTCTTTGTCTATTAATGTGTTTGATAATCCATTTCCTGGTTTTAGTTGAGTTAATAACTCAGCTTTTGTTTTAACGCTCTGTGTTGCAGCCGCTAATGGGAATACTGTATACGTAGTTGTACTTTCTTCATATCTTTTAAGAGCATATTCTGGTCTTAAAGATACAGGTCTGTGACATTCAAATGAATAAATGTTAGAACCACCTTCAGTAGTCTTAATAATTCTTTTAATTCTTGCCAATTCACCTCCGTCAGCTGGAATATACATTCCTACTGATACGTCTGACCAATCAAATGTATCTTTAACTAAAGTAGCAGATAATCTAAATTGTCCAGCTCCTAGTGGAGTAAATGAATAATCATCAATTAATGTTGGTAACATAACTGCTCTCGAGTTAGGCTCGATAGTAGTGTACTCTATTGTAGTTGATTGAGCTCTTAAATATGCAGTTAATTTATCTGCACTTGCTGCTGCGTAAGTTGAACTAAATGCGTTTCCACCTGCTGCAGTAATTTTTACTACGTTTATATTTCCAAGTGGTTGTAATTCTTCAACTGAACCAATTCCTACATAATCAAGTCCATTTGCTCCTAATAAGAAGTTTCCAGTTGATAAGCTTCCTGGTGTAAGTAATTTACCTGCAGCATCTGCTCCAACTTCTGGACACGCTATAATAATGTCACCATCTACAACTGTAATTGGTCCTGCGTGGAATGTAGATTCTGTTCCAGCTTCAAACGTTTCATATGTTGATGCTTTAATAGGACCTTCACATTCAATAACCATATCTGATCCAGATGTGCTTATTGATTCAATTGGAGTAAATTCTCCTTCTAAAGCAGCTCTTAAGAAACCATCTGTTGTGATTTGTAAAGCATTTAAATCAGCAGCGCTAGCGTTTCTAATAGTTAATACATTACCATCAACTTCCATTTGTTTTGCTAGTGCAATTGCATCAGGAGTAGCATCTTGTGCAACTCTATGTGATAATACTTTATAATCTTGGTAAATATCAAAACCTTTACCTACGAAATCGATTGCTCCTAAAGCATCTTCGTTAATTGCACAGAATAAACCTGTTCTTCTTGCTTCCAAGTTAATTAAAGTCTCAATGTATAATTGACGACCTTCTTGATCTTGAAATTCTGGAATAACTGATCCAGTGTATTGTGCTACTAAACTAACTTCTCTCAAAGCAGTGAATTTTGCTAATTGATCTCTTAATAATCCATGCTCATTAAAAAATGCTCCATACGTTGGGTCATTTTGTAATACCTGTGCATCGTAATTACCTTTGAATACAAACACATCTACCATGTAGTCAGATACGTATTCTAAATCTTCGATTCCTTCAGGAACATTTCCTTCACCATACCATTCTCTTGCTGTCATTTCAAAACCTGCTGTATTTGCAGCTTGTCTTACGATAACTGAAATAGGCTCTTGCTTGATATTAGCGAAAGTGATTGCGTTGTTTGAGTCGTCATCAGTGTTACCTGCTGCTTCTAATGTTTTGATATCAGAAGGAACCCAAAATTTATCAGTGTCAAAAATAGCGCTGTATTGTACAGAAGCTGGTTTTGCTGATAAACCTTCAGAACCAGAATTAGTTGCTGGAGATACTAATGCAATTCTATCAGCTGCGTCAGCGATAGTTAAGTTTAATGCCAGAATCGGCCCTCTTGAGAGAGTTTCGATACATGATCTGTGGAAGAACATTCCTTTCTTTTCTAAAGATTTGTCAATACCTCCAAACACTTGAGTGAATTGCTCAATGTTTTCGATAAATACTGGAGTGTTGTATGGACCTTTTTTAGATCTACCAACAACCAATCTAATAGTTTCAGCAGGGATATTAACCGTCTGTGATTTGTCAAACTCTAAGCGATATACGCCTGAGCTTTTGAACTGTAATAATTGAGGACTTAATGCCATAGTTGTTCTTTTTTATTTTTTTTACTTTTATTATATATCTATTCTTCTTTCGAAATTTATTTATATTAAATCATAAATGTCATATTGTAAATCTCCATCAGAAATATTATCTTTATATAACACCCTTTCCATCTCGTTATGTAAGTCTGGATCTATAAAATCCAAAAGTTCTTCAATATAATCTGCGTAGTCTGTGGTATTAAAGAATTCAGTGGAACTAATAACTGTCATAACAGTATCATCATTTCCCATTTGAGCTCCGTAACCACCTCTTGGTAAACCTCCAAATAGACTAGCTTCATTTATTGTTGTTTCATCTGTTATATTTATCCTATTTATTTTGTATAACTTTGCAAAATTCTGACAAAATATTGCTTTATTATCTGATTTTATTTTTATTCCATGTTTTAGTGTCTTAGAATCGTGACGATGTCTGAATTTTACAATCATTTCATCATCAAAATCATTTCTTTGTGGAAATACAGATCTTAGATATTGAAACAACACAGAACCATATGTATTATATTCTACTATCATTTTTACATTCTCGTTATAAAATATTTCTGTAGATAAAGTATATAAGACCTTTGCAAAATCTTCTATAACATGTTCGTTAGATCTAAATATTGCTACTTGATTTATTTTAAAGAAATCATACATTGCACCTGGATTAAGTGAATTTTCAATTTCCTTTTTATTCATGGGTATAACTTCAAATATATTTATCACCGAATAATCACCTCCATTTCCTTCAGCAATATCTACCGAAAATAACCAAAACTTTGAAGCATCTTTAGTTGATTCGATATCGAAGTCAGGATTCCATAATAAAACGTCCCTAACATCTATATTAATATCATCAAACTCTTCTAGGTCATGATAAACATATTGTCTCATTCGTTTACGCATTTTCTTTAAATCTATTGGATCTAATAAAAGGTTTGAAGATGAAACGAATTCATTTCCATACTGTCTATTAAATGCTTCTATACTACCTAAGTTTCCTAGCTCTCTATTGTACCAATCATCATCTCTGTCTGGATGTTCCCACCAATCAACTCGCATTGCAGTGTATTCATTTTCACCTCTATCTGCGGCTGCATATATTTGATAAAATTTGTTAAATCCATTTGGGGTAGATGTGATAGTAATTCTAGAAACTTTTGATGCAGATAATGTAGGATATACATTTTCATAAAAGGTATCTACAATAGTTGGATGAATATGTGCAAACTCATCAAGATACAAATTATGAATAGTGAAACCAATACCTGCTTTTGCAGTAGTTGCTTGTCCTACCAATCTACATCCATTATCACACTTAACATTCATTACATCATATTTAACAATACCCGGTTTCATAAAGAATGGTACGTTTTCTACAACTACCTTTGCTTTATCAATAATCTCTTTAGTAGAATCTGATTTGTTAGCTAATAAAAGAGTATTTTTATCTGTGTTAAATATTAAGTACCATGCATTAAATATAGATGCCGTCACAGTTTTACCCATTTGCCTAGAAGCTAATACGATATTAAATCGTTCTTCTTGGAAATTTCGAAGCATTCTTTTTTGATATTCTCTAAGTTTTACTTGTTGAATTCCTTCATCTGTCATTACTACTGCATACTTTTCAGCAAAATAAACAATATCTGTGGCACATCGAGCTAATTCAGTAATTTCTTCATCGGTATATTCAAATACAATATTACCTTTACGCAAAAAGTTTTTACCTTCATAAAATGGCATGGCAACTTTAGGTCTAAAACCTTGATCCATTGCTATCATCAGATCATTTACTTGTTTAGTAGACCAAACAATTTTTTCTGATAGCACATCCCCTTCTTCTTTGGGAATCCATTTATTATCTCCTACGTAATCACTCATTAATCTTCTGTAGTTTCTTCTACATCTTCAATATCTTCGTCTGATGTATTCTTTATACCTGCTTGAATTGCAGCCATTAAATCTTTAGTACCTCTTTGTAAATTCTTATTTTCTTTGTCTCCTCCCGATTCTTCTATTTCTTTGACGTCATCTCTTTTTTTGTAGATTTCAATATCACGTGCAATTCTTTTTGTAGATTCTTCAGAAGCCATTAGATACATTGTCTGTGATTTAATAATATCTAACATTGATTTTTGTAGTGTTGCTAAAACTTCAAACATTCTAGGTGCTAATTCACCATCATCAATTGTTTGCAAAAGCGTAGTCAATGCTCTTTCTCCAGCCTGTAATTGATATATTAGAGATGACATTGTCATTTCATCCATTCTTTTCTTAGCTTGAATATATTCATCTCTTTCTATAATATCTGCGTCTAAGTAAAATTTCATAAGTGCTGTGATAGTTTTTTCTGCTTTTTTTGTAGCAGAACCTTTCAATTCCTCATAACTTACACGTGGCGCTAAATCTGTTCTGGGTTGTTTGATTGGCAGATCTGTTGGATCTGTTTCTACATCTAATACATTAGTATCTCCTATCAAATCATCTAACTCCTTTCTTATTTGATCGGCTTGTTCAGATATATTCTTTTTCTTGTCTTCACTCATATTATTATATTATAATCTATATATCTAACAAAATCATTGTAACAAATTTAATCTATTTTTGTTACCTATTTTGATTATACCTTCTTAATTGAATTGATGGAACTGCATTATCTATGACTAGCGCAAATTTATTGTCTCTAACAACATATTGCTGTAATACGTTTAGTCTTTGTTCTGCTTCTATTGATCTATTAAATAATCTAACGTTTGTTAATTTTACTGGACCTGGCATAAGGGACCATTGTTTTGATGAATTCCAATCATAAGCAGAAATATCTTTAGAATCGTTTAATACTGATGTGATTCCTGTTTGTGTTGTATTACTATTTAGTAAGTTACTACCTGGTTCTAATTTAAATACGTTAGATGTAAGTTTACTATATTTATTATTTACATTAATAACTACACCGTACCATACATCATTTAAAATTTCATTATCATATGTAAATGAATGTGAATCTCCGTTTATTTGAACTGACAAACTATTAGATGTTGTTGATACCTTTAATCCTTTACCGCTTAAATATCCATCTATTAGTGTTGCATTTGGATTAGATTCTTTTAAATTAGGTTGGAACCAAAGTGTAATAGCTAAATTATCATTAGATGCAAGTTTAGATTTTCTTTTATAAACCAATGCTTCTATTCCTATGTCTTTAATACTACTAAGATCATATGTATTTTTGCTAATGATTGTCCACTTTTGTCTAATCTCAGTATCTAATATCGTTAAGTTGTTGTGAATTCTTTCTCTAATACCATCGCCTACTTCTGTAAATACAGTTTGATATTGTTCTGGTTTAGTGACTTGTGTAAATTCGTCTTGTATCTCTTCTCCAAAGACTTCATCTAATCCTGTAACTAAATTATCAACTTCTTGCTCTATTGCTGTATCATTATTAATAGTACTTGTTCTTTCCTCATACTTTCTAAGCATTACTCTCCAATAAGAGTGTTCCATGTTAAATTCATCTGCAAATGCAACAGAACTAACTTCATACATTCTATTCATTAAAGGAAAATATAAGTAATCCCTCATTCTTGGATTTTTATTTGGACCAAATGCTGATTCAAATTGAGTTTTTGTTATGTGTATTTCAAAATCCTCAAATCCCATTCCATAAATATCGAATTTAAATTCATTAGATGGCATCTCATTATCTGGTACCATTATTTTAAATTCTCCACTATCTTTAACATTATACAATGAATATTCCATTAATATAACATCACGTGATCTTTTATCTGCTTCTACTTTATAATACTTTACTTTATGACCAAACATTTCAGTAGATAAATCAGATATTTGCTTATATACATTAATTGGTTTCTGTAAAGAATACGGATCAAATAAGTTTTCGTCACACGTGACTAATATATTAGCACACCCATTCATTGCTGATGGATCAGTACAATCAGTACAATATTGTGGACATGAGATAATTTCTCCAGCTTCTGTTTCTAAATTAAATGTAAGACTTAATAAAGATAAAGAGTGCGCCGTAGATAATCTATTTACAGTAAACCTAACACTAATCCATAAAGGTTTTGTAGAATCAAATGTTAATCCTAATAAATCTGTAGGTGATGTACCATTGTTTAGTAATGCATATTCTGACATTGAACCTCCATCACTATTTAATGGCTCTTGTGACCATTTAAATTCATAATTAAAAAAATTATTTGGATTTAATGGTATGTAAAATTTTAAACCGGTTGCAGTGAAGGTAGGAACTTCTAATACTGTAAAAGTATTTGCGTCATATACTGTATCTACCTCAAATGTTGTATTACCTACTATAATTTTATCACCTCTGTTTAAAAATAAGTTGGTGTTTTGCCCGGTAACAGTAAGATTACCTTCAGTCATGCTTAAAGTTCCTATAGTATTTGGTGTACTTACACCCGCTACAATATCCCATGAATTGATACCTGCTACATTTTCATATGGCTCTATTAGCTTTGCGACAAATGAGTCACCTATTTGATCTGCTGTAAAATTATTTACCATTAATAAAAGGACCAGTGGTCTTGTTTTTTATTATATATCTGAATTTCTATCTGTTATTAAGAGTATTTCAGGATCATCAGATTCATAAGGTTCTAATTTATGAATTATTGTATTAATTATTCCAAATGTTTCTGTTGCTTCATTATCTGATAAATACATATCTAACACTGTCATGAACTGTTTTAGTTTAAAAACTTTATACATCTCATCACTCGACATTATCTTACATCTTTCTAAAACTTCATTTATAATATTTAATTCTCTTGATTCAAATAATTCAAATAATCTTAAACTACCCCTAATAGTTTTAATATTATATTTAATTGTTTTAATTTGATCAATCTTAACAATTCTATTATAATTTAAATTTTTATTTAAAGTAACTTTGATCCATGAAAGATTCGGCATATTTTGTAACATTTGCCATATAAAATAAATTGAGGTTGCTTCTTTGTGTATGGACGCATCGCCAACAGATTTAAATCTATTTATTTCTCTAGCAAAAAACTTAGTAATGTATTGTTGCATTTTAGTAGCTTGTACTAAATACGAATCATCACTTATTCTTTTACACATGGCATCTCTAGAAATTAGTCCCCATATTTTAGTATCTATTGAATTATATCGATAAAGTGTAATATCTACTACTTCTGAAAAGTCATCTTTATTTTCTGTAAACATCTATTTGTGCTTCAATTTTTTGTAAATCATTAAATAGTTCCTCTTTTGCGTACAATTTTAAATCATTGAATTCTCGCATACCTATTTCATTTTTAGACAGGTAGATCTCAATTGAAGCATCATTGGGAGTATATCTATCAACCTGTTTTTTAGGTGTTTTTTTAGTCTTAGTATAAAACCAACGTGGAACACCTTTGAATCTTTGAGCAACCATAGCCCATGATTCTACCACATTTCCTCCATTAATACCATTTAAATTAAAAAGATTAGCATTAGATGGATATTTAATGGCAAAGAAACGATTGATCATGAAGTGATGTCGCTTCTTTGAATGATTTTTTATATTATTATATTGTTCTGGTTTTGTAAACATTATCTTTACAAAATCAAATAATTTAGTTTCGTCTAGCATATTACTTATATGTGGATTAGTAAGAAAGTTTACCCTATCAATGTGTTAAATGCATGTTGATGTGCATCTAATTTTGAAAAATTATGGAGCGCTTCAATTTTGTTAGCAAGGTCTATAACTTCTGGTTTTAGATTATGTGCATTTGCTTCTGCTAATATTTCTTCTATTTGAATATAATCTGTCAACGTCATATTAGAATAACTTTTTACTAGGTGCCAATTTTTTATCTACTTTTGTTTTCTTACCTACTAATTTCATTGGAGGTTTTTTAGTCTTTGTTTCTTCGGGAATATCCATTCCTGCGAATGCATCAGGGCCAAAACTTGCTTTATCTTTCAACCAATTTGTTCCTTCCAATATTTTTTCCATATCTTGGAATTGTTCTACATTTTCTAATGCTCCCTCCCAATCCTTTTCGATAGCATCATATATTGCCTTTTGAATAGAGTCTGGAATGGTTTTAATATGTAGTAACATTAACGCAATATTATTAGATAAAGATGCTTTGATCAATGCAGTATTAGAATGTCCAACTACTCTGTATATAATGTCTGTAAGAGCACTCCTATGATCTGTATTAAACAAATATTCAATAGTAAAGTTATCTAACTCTTTGATGAATTGATCATATATGGTATCTGACATCTTCTCTGTGATCGAGTATGTTCTAAGTTTACCTGTTTTCAATTCTTTTTGCCATGTGACAACAGAAGGAATATTATCTGACTTGTCACCTATAAGAATTTTATTAAAGATAAATCGATCGCAATCAACTTCTGTTATGTTTATTTTAAGAGCTTTGACCCATGACATAATATTGTTTTGATATGAATCTCTTGTCATATGTTCACCTCCCATATCAAATAGAAGATCGTCATTTGACATTTCAGATGCAACTGATGCTTCCATGTCTGTTTCAAAACCTTCATATGCATATAAAGATTTTTTAGTATTGTAATACCATAAAGTATGTGCATCATTAGTTTTAGAGTAATTTACTAATTGAATAAGATCTCTATCACCCGACCATACGATACATGATTTACCTCTATTATTAAGTGCTGTAGACCATCCGAAAATAACGTCATCTGCTTCAGCGCCCTGAATTTGATGTACAGTGACACCCTTTTCAGCTAGAATTTTTTGAAATTCTTCATATACACTATATACATTAGTCCAATTTACATTACTACTTTGTTTTCTAGTACCTTTGTAATCTGCCTCTGGGTATAAATCTTTTCTCCATGATTTAGAATCAACTGTTAATACAACGTCATCTACAAACATTTTTAATTTACGCATCTCTGATGCAAAATCAATGGCTAATTTTCTCATAAACTGTGATTTCTGTTTATCATCACCTAACAGCTGACCTGTTTTAGGTTTTGGTAAAACAAAAAGTCTACTGAATACAAAATAATTACCGTCTATCAATAGTGTGTGTTTTCCCACTTTCATATCTTATGTGTTTTATATCTATGCCTAATATACCAAAAATAATCGACATAAAAAAATTATTTATTACTTTTTTACGAATTAACTATACTTTGTATCTCATATACGCAACTTAACATTGTGATAACTGGATCAATAACATGAACTCTTTGAGATTGATGTTTAGCTACAGTTATAATTATCTGTGGTATATGTTTTATATATTGTCCTTTTTCTTGCTGAATATATTCAATGAATTCAGCGCCTAATGTTTGTAAAACATCATCAACTCTATTTGCATAATTACCTACCAATGTTTGATAATTTTTTGCAGGATCCGTTTCATTAAACACTAATTCAAATACGTCTTTATATACAGAATTAAATTTTTTAACATCATCTACTGTAATATTAGAAGTGCCTTGTGTTTTGTATCCTTGTAATTTATTAAGAGTAGTTCTTAAATCGGGAAAGTTTCTTTTAACAAATTCAACCAATGCTGGTTTTTCAATTGTCATGTCTTCTTTCTTACAAATCTCATAAACTCTTTTAATATACTTCTTTGTTAGCTCTGATTCTTCTTGTTTATCAAAATCAAAATCGATAACTTCAAATCTTGAAAGAATTGGATCTGGTAGCTTATTAATATAATTACATGTTGCTATAAATCTAGAATTAGATGCAAATGTTTCCATAGTTGCACGTAACGCTTTAAAGAATTGATCTGATACACCATCAACCTCATCGAGTATTACTACTTTAAACATTCCGGGTGCATCCATAATAGAAACAGTAGAACAAAAATCTGTAATTCTTGTACGAATAACTTCTACTGATGTATCTGTTGATGCATTAATATAAAGATACGGTAGTTTAAATTGTTGAACAATTGCCTTGGCACATGATGTTTTGCCAGTTCCTGGTGATCCAGCGAATAGCATGTTCTGTACTAAACCATCATTGAATTTACTCATTACCCTCTCTGGTAATATAAGTTCTTCTAGGTTTTTAGGTCTGTATTTTTCTGTAAATAATTGATTTATCGAATTCATGTATATGATATGTTTAATGGTTATACCTCACAACAGCTATAAAGTTTCATAGATAAATATAATAAATGGCAAGATCTTATTCTCATATAATCATCACCCGCACACCTGGTCCTAATCCACGAAATAGGTACGGTATTATACTAGCGCCTATGATGAAGTTCTTCAGGAAGTTCCTTGTTGAGCACAGACATATTAGAAGATGGTCTGATGATGATCAATTTGTCCATTGTGTACTTAGAATGCAAAAACCACCAATTAAAAGTGTCGCATTAACTAAAAAGTATTGGGATCATAGTAATGAAATATTAGTTGATTTAGCAACACTTCATAAAAACTGTAATATAGTAGATTGGTATTGTGCAATTAGTCTCAAACCGATTAAAGCTAAATTCATGAATTTTGATTTAGAAAACTTTTTACATCCAGAATATCATGACGCGTTGAAAGCACCTATGATTGATAGTCGTATATTAAAATCTTCAATTGAGTTTCGTAAGAAATGTAAAAAACTCCTGCTCGAAGAACGAGAGGAGTTTCTTAAACTTGCAAAGAAAAATGCAAAAAGAAAGATAGATAAATAATTAAAGAAAAATATAAAACAACATGATTCCAAAAATTATACACCAGATATGGGTAGGTAGCGATCCAATACCGGATAGATGTAAATTCTTTATGTCAAAGGTAAAAGAAATGCACCCCGACTGGGAATATAAATTATGGACAAATAAAGAGGTTTTTGAAGAGCAATATAAAAATGATAAATTTTTACAAGATTGGAAAGATGATATTGGTATACATTTTAAACCTGCACATGTTGCAGATAGAACTAGACTTTTATTATTAAGAGATTTTGGAGGAGTTTATATTGACGCGGATGCTGAACCTATTAAATCATTTAATTACATATTAAATGAATTACACGATAAAACTTCTTTTTTCGGTGGGGTTAGATATGTTGGTCAAGATGGAAATAATAGTGCATTAATAGATTGTACGGTAATGGGCGCTTCTAAAAATTCTAGAATGATTAACTCGTGTTTGTCTATTTATGAAAGTATAAATTGGGCATGGGGAGGAAAAGCATTATCTGAACAAATGTTTAAAAGTATTGGACCTGATACTTGTCTTTTTAATTATGAATATTTTTACGATAACAAAAAAGGACCAAATACAATAGTTTTGCATGATTCTCCAGAAAATAGACTATGGTCTTGGAAATAAAAAAGGGACAGCTTTCGCCATCCCTTAATAATTTAAAATAATTTATTATTACATTAATCTTGAGAATCGCTGTGCTATAGTTAATCCTTCATCTAATTTAATAGTTTTAGGTAACTCTTCTTTTGCTTCTTCTACAAATTCTTCAGCATTTTCTTCATCTTCTTTAGAAACATCTTCTACTGGATATTCTTCGTCGCCTACTTTAAATGTTTTCTCACCTTTTGCAATTGCTTCTGCTCTTGCAGCTCCGAATTCATTTCCTTCTTCAACTTCTTCAGTTGTTTCTTCAGTTACTTCTGTAGCTTCTGTAATCTCATAACCACCACAACCTGGTTCTGCACAAATATCTTGATCATGACCTGAAATTTTAGCTAGTTTTAAAATAGCAGCTTTATCACCACTGAATGCTAATGTATCATATCCCATATCATCATACATTGAATCTTTTCCGGTTGAAACTGATACTTTAACTCCTAGTTTCTTAGCTTCTCCTTTTAGCCACTCATAATCGTCATCTGTCATTGACATTAATTCGCCTAAAGTGGCTTCTACGATAACAGAATCTTCAGTTTCTTCCATGATTGGTGCTAATCTACCAGAACCATCTAATTCAACGTTATCATTGTAGGTAACTGTACCTGCTGGTACCTGTGCTGGTTGACGATTTGCAGTTACATTAAGTGCCTTGATTTCGTCTTCAAAACCTTTTATTACTTCTGCGTCATCTTTTTTAAGTTTAGCTAATTCTAATTGTACTTTTACATATTCAATTTTTGCTTTAGCCTTCTCAATCTTATTACCTGCATCTACAGCATCGTATTTTTCTTTAGCTTTAGTTTTTTTGCCTTCTAATTTTTCAATTTTTTTATCGTCTTTACCGTCTTCATCATCTCCACCGATACCGTCTAATTGAGCTTGACTAGTCGCATTGTCATTATCACCTGATTGATCATCAGAAGCGTGATCGGCTGGACCAGCTTTTTTAGCGTAATCTTTAAGAGATTGTTCATCATCTGAAATTCTATCTACTAAAGTACTAATTTCTAATTTAAGTTGTTTTGCTTCTTCACCTGAAGTTGCTTTCATTACTATTTTAGCAGCTGCTAATTTAGATTTTGTTTTTCCAATAGAAACAACTTTACCCAAACCTTCGTCTCCGCCTGATAATTCAGTCATTCTTTCTCCGATAGCAGATAATTGATCATCTAGCGCTTTGTTTTTGGCTTCATTAGCCTGTTTCAAAGTTTCCATTCTCTTTTTATCTTTCTCATCAGCATCACCTGCCTGCTTCTTCTTAGCGAAATCAACATCGTTAATTGCTTTTTGTACTAAGGCTTTTTGATATGATTTAAGATTTTTCTTGATTTTCATGAACTTAATAGGAGATTTAATAAAATCCAATATACCTTCGTTAAGTTCTGTAACATTAGTTAGTTCGAATAATTCTTCGAATAATTCATCCATTTCTAAAGCAATAGATTCTGATTCTCCAATTCTATCTGATAATTCAGCTAGATTGTTAAGAATAGTATCTACGTCTCTAATAACTTCTGTTCTAACCGCTTCTGCAGAATCTGCAGCTGCATCAACACTAACCTGATCTATAGCAACAGAGTCTGTCGTTGTTGTAGTTTCTTTAGTTGATTCATTTACGAACTCTTCGTAAAGTTTTAATTTTGATTTAAGTTTCATAATTATTTTTTTGTTTTAAATTACCTTGTTAATATATTATATATCCTCTTAATATTTTAAATATTTCTAGAAATAAAAAAGGCCACCCGAAGGCAGCCTTTTAATATTAATTATTCTAAATCTTAAGATTACAGTTGTAAACCTGAGACGTTGAATTTTTGGTATGCAGTTTCTGGATGGAAACCAGCTTCAACTAGAGCGTATCTAGATTTAACCGCTACTTTAGGAGCCATAGTTCCTTCAGCGATCATTTGAACTGATTCAGCCATTAAGTAAGGCATGAATACTAATCCAGCACCGTTACCGTCACCTTTTCTACCAATTAAGATATTGTGAGAGTTTGGTACATCATTGTCATCTGCATCTTTTACAGTAACACCGTCAAATGCTTGATTTGGATCAGTGTAAACATTAATACCTGCAACTGAACCTACTGGGTAGATTGCACCTGCAACTTGATTAAATGTGTTAGCCATTGGATTTGGTACGAAACCAGCAACAGCTTGTAAAGCTGAAGCAACTTTTGCATCAACTACAGCGAAGTTACCAGCACCTCTACGTCCTCTGTTTGCGATTAAATTCGCACCAGCAAGGATGTGAGTAAGTATTCTTCTGTTAACATCACCATAAGTGTTTCCACCTACACCGTATGTTAAAGCGATATCAGAAATACCACCTTCAGCAATAGCTCTCATCTTAGTTAAGATGTGGTTGTTGATAGATTGAGTTAATTCGTTAGTTAATACTGACTCAACTTGAGCAACAGCATCTACACCGAATTGTTTTAAATCTTGTACTTGTTCTCTTGTAACTGCAGCAGCAACTTGGAAAGTTTCAGCAGCAACACTTTTAGAGAATAAAGAAAGACCCATTACTTTATCAGCAGTTCTTTCACCAACTTCTCTTGACATTGGCTTACCGTTAGCGTCAGCACCAGAGAATCCAGCAATGTGGTCTTCTAATGCAGCAACTAATGTAGCGTCAGCATATGTGTCAGCGATAGTTGCACCTGGAGCAGGCTGATCAACAACTTTGATGATGTTTTTTCCATCAATTCTTGATTTACCAATTACTACGTCAGCACCAGCTTTAGCTAAAGCTGTTTTGATGTAAGTTGGAGCAGTTGCACCTAATGCAACAGTACCACCTTCATAAGTAAAGTCTAAGTAAGACAATAATCCCATTGGTCCAGCCATTGGTACTACTGGTACTAAGTCTAAACCGATAGTTTGAGCAGCAACTTGCATTGCCAAAGGCAATAATGTTGGAGCTTTGTCACCAGAACCTTTAGCTGCATCAGCTGCACCGTTTGCAGGAGCGCCAGCAGGAAAAGATACTGCACCCATACCTGTTAAGTTCATTGGGCCAGGGTTGTTAGATAAAGACATGATGTTCGCGTCTTCATAAAGTTTGTGGTTGTGACAGTAAGTCGACATCCACGCTAATTTGCTAGATTCGTTGATACCTGTAGCTTCCGAGATAATCGGTGCCCATGTATTCTTGATCTCAGCTTCGTTTAATAAATTTGCCATTTTTAATGATCGTTTTTTTTGTTTATTGTTGTTTAGTTAAAAACTCGACATTCAATGGGTTTTCTGCTTCTGTCACCCTTATCGTCGATTGATTTATATATCTGTTAATTTTTTACTTATTGAACCTTTGTTTGAAAGCATCTGCCATACCTGATACATCATATCCTAATGTTGGTTTAGCTTCTTTCTTAGCTTCAGTTACCATTGCAACTTTTTCTAATTCCACTCTAGTGTCTCTTAAGTCTCTAGTTTGCCAGAAATTAGCAACTTGATATTCAGTATTTAATGTGTGGTATTTAGATTGTGCGATGATGTTATTTTGTTTAGCTTCAGATAGGTTAGCCCATGCTTCTGAATATTCAGATGGCATAAGAGCAATGAATGTAGGTTGTGTTCCTGCGCTTTCAACAATAAGTTGTGCTTCATTCATTACTGACATAATTTCTGATTCTGTCATAAATCCTCTTTTAGAAACGATTCCTCTAACATCTGTTTTAGCAGATTCTGATAATTCGTTATATTTGTTTCTAGTTGCAGAAGATACTACTTTAAAGAATGAAGGATTTTCATTTTCTTTTTTAGTTGCATTTTCTACTAGTGCGTCTAATTTAGAAGAGATATCTGCTTTATAAGCTTCTAATGGATCATGTGCTCCATCTTCACCCTCAGCTTCTTCTTCACCTTCACCAGCCTCAGCTTCTTCAGTCTCGTCTTCGATTTCAGAATCAGATGTTACAGCATCGTCAGCGTCTTCGTCACCTTCTTTAGCAACTTCTTCACCACCAACGTCGCCTTCTTCTGAATTATCTCCAGCTTCAACTTCTTCGTCTTCGATTTCTTCAACTTCTTTTCCAGCTTCATCGCTATCTGCAGCAACTGCACCTTCTTCTGAATTATCACCGATGTTTTCTATTTCATCTGTATCTTCAGCTTCATCTTTATCTTTTGCAGGATCTTCCTCTTCAGTAACTTCTTCGTTATCTTCAGTAACTTCTTCGTTATCTTCACCCGCTTCTTTTGCAACTTCTTCGCCTTCAACACTATCTGCTGCTTCTACATCTTCTTCTTTATCTTCTTCAGCTTCAACATTAACTTCAACTTCTTCAACTGTTTCGTTTAAAGATTCAGCAATGTATTCTGCGTATTCGGAAACAGATTGTAAGTTTTCCTTTAAGTATTCAACGTATTCTAATAAAGTATTGTTTGATTCAGCACCTTCGTTATGTGCTTCTGCTAAATAATTAGCGAAATCTTTAACTTTAGATACTGATTCTGCTAAATGCTCAGTATAAGAAATACCTTGATCTAGTTTTTCAGCAATACTTTCTGAATAAGAAATAGATTGATCTGTTTTTTCAGCTACGTGTTCAGTATACTGGATAGAGTCATCTAATTGTTCAGCAATATACCCAACATATTCTGTTAAATCATTAACTGTTTCTACAATGTGGTTGTTGTGTTGTGTTAGATTTTCTACTGTGCTGTCACCTGAAGCTGTTTCGTCTTTAGCTTCAATAGACTCTTTTAGTGTCTTGATCTCATTCGCTAAATACTCAGAGTACTTATTGAAATCCTCAGATTTTACAAATTCTGCCATGTTTTTATTTTCTTTTATTTGTGTGTTTGTAGTTTTATTTTCAATATTTTCAGTTAAATTAGCTTCACCAACTTCGTATATATAAAGTCCTGTGTCGTTTGAAAAACCATAAGATTCGTTAACTCTCTTTAACTCTGCGTTTTCAAAACCAGGGTCAGCTACTAAATCGTATGTAAACAATTGCTTAATTTTTACTTGTCCATTAGATTCAACTGCACCTGCAGCTCTTGATGAAATCTGTAAAGGTACACCAGCGTCTACTAAAGCTTTAGCCTGACGACCAGCATCTGTATCTAATAATTTAATACGTCCTCTGACTTCTTTAGAATCTTTGTCATAAGTTAATTCTTCAATAATGTGAGATACATTCTTTAAAGAAATATCGAATTGTGCAGGATGATCTAATTCACCCAGTAATTTACTAGCTCCGATTTTTTGTTGTAATGCTTCTATCTGAGGAACATATTCGGATTCTGTGTAAATACGGTTATTTTTGTTTTTTTGATCAATTTGACCAAAAACACCCTCCAGAATGTAGTCTTTATTATCTGATTGAGCAACACTCAATGCAGATGACGACATCTCGACGATCAATAAATCGTTATTATTATTCATAATATTTTATTTTTGTATTTTTAATATATATCATACTTTATTATTGAAATATCTTATTACATTCCAGCAAGCGGGTCATCGCCCTCTCCTTCACCGTCTTCTTCTTCCTTTTCAGCTTCCTTTTCAGCTTCGGCTTCTTCTGCGGATTTGTCTAAATAATAACCTACCAGAATGTCCATTTCGCCCTCTGCAAAAGCAGCTTCGCCGTATGTTTCATAAAAATACTGCTTAAATTCTTCATCAGTTAATGCAGCTGTAATAGCTCCTAATATTTCAGCAGATTTAATATCAGGACCAGAATCTAACTTTAAATCGTCGATTATGACTTTAGAATCTTCTCCAGCTCTAATCGCGTCTTCAGATATGAAGTCACTAAATGTTTTGATAATTTTCATATTTTATATATCTTTTTTAATCATTGTTTACATTGCGAATGGATCTTCAGCCTCTGGCTCTTCAGCAGTCTTCTTTTTCAATTTAGATTTAAAGGCTTCATTTGCTCTAATTTCGTCATCACTTAATTTAAGATATTTCTTAACTAGGTATTCTTGATCGAAATAATATTCTTCTTCCATAGTCTCTTGGTTAGTTGTCATTAATGAATCTCTCATAGTACCAATAAAGTCTAATCGTTTTTCCATTAATTCCATGTCTTTTAATTCTGAGAACACATTCTCTTCATTAAACCTTAAAGCTACCTGTGATTTAAACTGAGGATCATTTGTAAACTCAGGATATTTTAAACACATTTGAATAAATAAGGGCTTAGATAAAATTTCCATGAATATAGATCTCAATCGTTTGATAAACTTACCAAACTTAATTTCATCTCTAATCATACCATCGGCCGCTAAGTTGAAATCACCACCACCATCTTCATATAAGAATCTTGAGTATGGAATTTTTGAAACGTGTTTTAATTTATCCGAGAAGTATTTAAGAGCTTCTGTATCTGAAAGATCTGGTCCTTCACTGTTTAATGTTTCTATTTCTGGTGAATCACCATCTTTAGAAGGTAGCCAATATTCTTTACTAAATTGCAACATGGGTTTACCGTCTGTTGCTAAAGTACCTGATTCCCAATCAAAATCAACTGACTCTTTATATGAGTTCATTAACTGTGAAAGCGATTGTTTTGCTCTGGTCTTAGATTTACCACCAACTGGGATAACAAACTTCATTCTAAATGAAGCGTTAGTCACGGCCCAGATTACTCTGGTGTGTTCCATAATTCTTAACAAGTTAAATGCTCTCGTTAATCTCTCAATATATGAAACCCTAGATGCCGTAGTTATAGAGGAATAAGAAATGTATATAACTTGCGAATCATATAATTTTCTTTCTTTTACTGGATCATCTTTATATTGTACCCAAACTTTTTTACCATCATCGTGGTTGTAACCTGGAATAAGAGTAATAGGATCTAATTCTTTAAAACCTATAATTTCTTTTTGGTCAGGGGAATAAATTATTTCAAAAGAAAGATATCCATCAATAAGAAATTTTCTAAAGAAGTACCATGCCGATTGATCAGAGTTAAAACCAAAATAATGATAAATTTGTCTGAAATATTTGTTAAGATCTTTATCAACGTCGTCTGATATATCAATACCTAATATTTCAGGATAACAGAAAAAGTTTTTTTCATCATATACTATTGTTTCATCACAAAGAATATCTAAGATATCTTCTACTTCATCGTTTAGTGAAAATTTTCTAAGTTCTTCTCTTTTACCTTCATATGATTGATCAAAGAACGGAATATTAGATCTTAGGTTAGTGTCTGTCATAGACATTGCTGCAAATGCGCCATAGATGTCGTCGTTATCAACACCAAATGGATTCATTTGACCATAACCAATTTCTGCTTCCATTGGTCCAATTGCTTGTGATTGTCTTAGGACTAAATCATCATATCGCATACCGAACGAGGATAAAGACTTTAATGCATTTGATATGCTAAAAGGCTTTGATCCATTACTCAATGGTCCGTTTCTATCGTTAAATCCTGCCATATTACTATATTATTATGTTCTGTTTATATATCTTTTCTTTTTCCGCGTGTTTTAAGGTGTTCCCTGAACGCACGCTTTACTTCGTTAATTCCAATACCGTCTAAGTCATCTAAATCACATAACGCTATTTTTGCCCAACTTTCATAAGAAACTACCTTTTGATTCTTTTTTAGTTGTGGAATATATTGTCTAATTGCAAAATCAAAACCAAATTGTTTTAAAAATTTTACAGCATCTTTATAAATTAGATTTATTTGACCTTGTGTCATTGCATTGTCTTTCGATGCTCTTCCTGATTTTGATTTAATCTGCCCTTCCATTCTGTCATAGATCATATCTAATAGATCTTCTTTCATCTGCACTGGTAATAAGTTTAAATTAATACCAACGTCCGTTCCACTTTCATGTGGATCCAGTGCTAATACTACTGGATTTCTATCCCACCATGGTAGAGTTTTAATATTTTTAGGTTTATCATATCTAAATACATGAATCATACCCGTTTTAAATGGTTTACTATATTTGGCAACAGAATTATCTCTAATTGATTTGGATGCTTTTTCAAACCATTCTTCGGCACTTCTTCGTGCTTTAGTTTTACTACCAGCTTCTTTGCTTAAATCCTTAATGTCCTTTTTTATTTTACCCATTATTTCAGAGATTTTTCAGTCAACACAATAAACCTCCAACCTCTGTTGTCAGCCCACGCTTGTGCATATTTATATTTATCTCTATTTTTTATATACTGCTCTGCCAAAAACTTATATGACTTCAATGCCTTTTGGCTGTTCTTTTTAGGAGGTGATGGCTTTATAATCTGTGCTTCTGGTTTTATCTCAACCAAAAATTCTTTATACGTTTCCACGCCCTCATCAATACTTCTAGTTTTCATGTAGAAATCTGGATAATACTTGTGTTCTCTTTTATCAAAAGACCAAATATACTTAATCTCTACTGGCTCACTTGACCATTTAATAACGTCTTCTCGCGTATCACACATAATCATAAACTTTCTTTCCCATGATGATCTATAAATAATAGGGATTGGGCCAATATACTTTTCTGGATTTTTTGGATTAAAATATCCCTGTATAAAGCCCGAATTATTAGTAGGTTTAAGATTTTTTATTGACATTATATGTTGTCTTGTTCGTTAATTTTTTCGATGAGCATTTTGTCCTTATCGGAGTCTTTAAACCAATGGTCAACTACTTTACCAAAGGCTCCGATTAGTGCTCCTAATAATAAGAGTAATATTTCTTTCCATTCACCAGAGATTTCAGTATCTGTATGCATTGCATGTCCTATTCCTATAATAACACCGAAGAATGATAATACTATAATGAATGACATAACAACCCTGCCCAGTAACATTCTTTTAACTATATCTGTGAAATTCATAATTTATTTCTTTTTCTTCTTTTTCTTCTTCTTACTACCACCGATACCACCAATTATGTTACCAGCTTTTTTGCCAGCATTACCGACAGCATTACCAGCATCTTGTATAGGTTGAACAACTGGTTGAGCTGCTCTAGCTGCTTCATCTTTTTTTCTTTGTAATTCTGCTGCGGCTGCATCTGCTTGTCTTTTAGATTCTGCTGCGGCTTCGTCTAATCTAAGTTTTTCTGCTGTTTCTTCTGCTAGTTTTTGAGCCGCTTCTTGTGCTGGATTAGTATTAACACTTACTGAAGTATCTACATCAACTCCGACTAAAAGTGCTACTTTTCCGTCAACGCCAACTGTTGCAACTCCATCATCCATCGTAGCTCCACCGCCAACTGTGGCTCCTGCTTGAACCCCAGCTGATACTCCAGCTCCAATTTCAGCACTATTACCATCGTCATCAGATACTGTATTAGATGCTCCAACTCCAACTGATGCTCCAGCTACTGCTCCTGCATGTCCTTCTGCTCCATCCATACCAACTTGTCCACCTGCCGATACCCCAGCATTTGCTTGAGCTCCTGCATGAACTTCGGTTTCATTTGAAATATCTCCATTTTCTACTGTATTAGATGCACCAACTTCTACTGATGTTCCAACTTCTGCTCCAGCTTCTACTTTGGCATTTCTACCATCGAATCCAGCTTCAGCGCCAGCTTCTACATGTGCTTCTGCATCTGCATGTGCTTCCTGTTTAAGTTCAAAGTCACCAATTGTATCTTTATTTTCTACACCCGCATGAGCTTCAGCTCCCGCTTGTGCTCCAGCCGATACTGAAGTATCTGTTGTTTCTGTTCCGGCACTTGCTCCTGCAGATGCTCCTAGGTTTTCATCACCTACTGACTTGTTTATTGTGTCTGCCATAATTTTTTATTGACATTTATATGTTAAACATTCCGCCGTTTTCACTATCACCTCCTGTAGAGATTCGATCAATTGATAACGTGCCTTTATATTTCTGTGGATGAATTTTATTCCATCCCTTTGCATATCCTCTTTTTGCTATTTCTGTAAAATATGCAAATGCATTTGGATATTTTGGATTAAAATTTCTCCAATATTTTAAAAGATCTAATAAAGCAAACTGTAAGCAATCGTTACGATCATCTGAATTAACATAGTTTAATTTGTTAATTGTTCTTTCTGCTAATAACACTAACATTTTTTCTGCAGTTGGTGTTAATTTGTCTAATTCTTTTGACTTTACAAGTTCGTTATAAAGATCTTTGTTATTTAAATAATTTTTCTTTCTTGCCATTGTTGTTAGATGTATTTAACCTTATACGAAAAAAAGCCCAATTGTTTCCAAATGGGCTTTAAAATAAAATAGTGTAATATTTTAAATAGAATCTTCAGCAGATAACTGAAGCTTGTTTTTCTCTATTCTTAATGGATCGTCGTTTACAAATACTGTTAATATGTCTGTTTTTCCTTGTCCAGCCCATTCTAATGCATCTACTTTTACAACAGTACCTTTGGGTATTTCGTCTGATTCATATTTAGTAGAGGCATCAATATAACCATCATCTTTAGTAAGCATATCTTCATTTCCTATCGAGTCTAGTTCTTCAGAAATTCTTTTGATTTCAGAGTTTAATAATTGATCTGCTGCTTTGATATCTGGTAAATTTCTATTAGCTTCAGCTAATCTACCTTTTTGATCTTTTAAAAATGCAATCATTTCATGCATTAATAACATCTTCTCGTTTTTAGCTGCTCTTCTAGATTTATAAGATTCTAAAATATCTTCAACCATTGGTGTGATATCTGCACCTGTTTGTTCAGCAACATATTCGATGGCTGCGTCTGCAAGTAATTTAGTAAATTTATCTATTTTGGTAGATTCGTTATATTTGTATATGAACATATTATTTTCTGCTCTCATTGCCAATACATTAACGTCTCCGTCTTTTGATTCAGAAATAAATTCTAAAAGTCCATAATGTTTATAGTTTTTAGAAGCAAATTCGAATAAATCAATCAATGCTTTATCTTCATATCTAATATATGCAGATGCAAACATGGATTCTGATAAAGGAAGTGAAGTAGAAACCGCTAATTCTATATTACCAGTGTAAAATTTGTTTTCTTCTACTCTGTATGATACTTCAATAGTAATTGAATTCTTAAGTAAATCGGTTCTAGATGATTCTAAAATTGCTAATTCATTTTTAAGTTCATCTACTATAACCGAAGTATTACTGACTTTATTTGAATTTTTAAGACTACTATTTAAAAAGTCAATTTTTTCATTCAATGCTACAAGTGAGTTAAAATTCTCTACTGAAGATTCTTCAATTTTAGAAACAGACTTCTTATTATTATAATCATAGTAAAAAGAAATGCCTTCGTTTGTTATTGAAAAAAGTTCATTTGCTTTAACCAATGATTTAAAATCCTCAGAAACATTACTAAATTTTTCTATATGACTTCCTGTCATTTTGAAATTTTGACCAGCTGCATGAAACACAAAACCTTGTTTTGCTTCAACAAATGGGGAAATAATTCCGTTGTTTAAATTTGTCATTTGTATTATTTAATTTTTAATATATATCTTTAATTTATTCTTTGAATGGTAGATCTGTCGACGAGACATCAAAATTATCACCAAAAAGAGGTTTATCTTTTTCTAGAACATCATTTGAAAACTCTTGAGAATTACCAATTTTAAACATTCTATTTGAGTTCTTTCTTCTTTTAGAAGTTCTTACTAAATGTGAATTCTTAGTTATTAATTTACCCATATCAGAATCGTCTACTATAAAATCATCTCCCCTTGGAGATTCCTTTTGTATCCATGATTGTGTTTCTGGATCCCACACCCATATTGAACCTGAAGTATCTGTATACTGTACAGGTTGCGGCATATCACCCTCATAATCACTATATAGTATTGCAGGCTCTAGTGCTACGTCATTTGGATCTCCATAATTACCAATAATACCTAGAGGATAAACCGATCTTGTAAATTTAGTGTAAATATCATCTTCAAAATCAAATGAAGGTATAAATGTGTTAATCTCTAAACTAAATGTAATTTTATGATTTTCTTTATCATCAAATCCATATTCAATTGGACGTTCTTGTGTGTAATCTTCTGGCATCATATACTCAGATGAAATCCTATACATACCATCTTCGAGATGTCCTGCATCAACATGGAAAAAGTTTGCCTTATACATGTTTTTAATAATAGACTCTGTGACCTTAAACATATCTAATTGGCTAGAAACTAATATTTCTATATCTACACCAATTACACATGGAATAATTTCAAATTCAGCTACATAACCTTCCATTAAACCCTGATTATTCATCATGGTATAATTACCTAAATTTCTTTTATTTACTAATTTACCTGGATCAACAGAGAATGACGTTAGATTTACTATACCTCTTGGCACCTTATCATAATTACCATTTGCATATTGACCATCTGGATCACAGCCTTCTCCATTTACATTTGAAAATAAGAAATTATCTTTAACGAAGTTTTCATCACCTGATACTGCATAAAAAAATGGCACATCAATTATAGCTCTTTCTTCATTAGAGATTTGTCTCCAAAAACTAAGCTTACTATTAAGATCAGCTAATAGACCAATTATGATGTGTCTAATAACTGAATCGTCTTTGTTATACTTAAGATTGTATGTTGCCATCTATTTCTTTATTTTATTTATATATCTTACTCTATAGTATCTATGGTGAACTTAGAGAACCCGTTCTCTCTATAGATCTGTAGCTTCTTGTCGAATATTTCATGTGGAAGCACAGAGTGATTGATAACAAATGTATTTATCTTATTTTCTTTGATCACTTGATTTAATATCTTTAATATATTGTAAACACCATCATGATCAACTGAAGATAATAACTCATCTAAGAATAATAAGTTTAATTGTGGAAATCTTAATTTTAATATTTTGATAATAGCGATGATAATAATAAAATCTGCCTTCTTACGCTCACCTGTCGAAAGTGTCATTGGATTGATATCTTCACCTAAATGATTAATAATACAATTAAACTTCTCATCAAATCTAATGTGGAATTGTAAGTGCATTGTTTGAGCCATAGCCGCTATATTAGTATTAAGACCTGGTAAAATAGTTTTAACAGCTAAGTTCTTCACACCATCTTCTCCTAATATTTGTTCTACTACTTCCATGAAATTATAGTCACCATTTAATGTGTCTTTGCTTTTGGATTTAGTGGCTTCTTTTTCTTCAAACTCTGTAATAAGATTTCTTAAATGATCAAAGTCTTTGCCGCCCGAAGTACTCTTTAATTTCATTAATTCACCTTTAAGACCTCGCATCGTAACTTTGTGATCTGAAATTTGTCCTTCTATTTCTAATTTTGATTCTCTTGCACCTGTTACTTTTTCTGATAAAACATCCATCTCTGTTTTAAGAGATTTGATACTGTCCATGTTAGTTTTGATATTTTCTTCAAATTCACACTTTTGGTTATCATGCCATTCAGTATCTAATTTGGTTTCACATGTTGGACAATGACCGCTTTCATACAGTTTGAGTTTTTTATTTAGATAATCTATTTCTCTTTTAATATCTTTAGCGTCAGAATGTTTATCGTTGTATTGTGTATTAAACGTATTCATTTCCCCTTCAGCACTTGTTCGCTCTGTGTCTAATGATTCTACACTAGACTTTAGTGATAATAAATTTGTTTTTAATTCTTCTATTTTTGATTTATTAGCAGTATTTGATTCTTCTAAAAGAGTGTTTAGTCTGCCTCTAACAGAGCCAATAGAATTCATTATTTCATTAAGTTCACTTTCATATGAATCAATATCCATCTTAACTTGTCTACGCTCGTCCTTTATTTGACGCTGCATATCATTAAGAATAGAAAAACCAAACATCTTATCGATAATTTGTTTTTTATCTTGATTAGACATCGTTAAAAATGATTTAAAATCATTTACTGATAAAATAATTATGTTTTTAAATACATGGTATGGTATTCCAAAGATTTCTTCTTCTAAATAATCTTGTACAGATTTTTTACCTGCTTTATCGAACTCAACTCCATTTAGTTTTACACTAAACTTATTAGGTAATAAACCTCTTTCTATTTCTACATTGATTGGTCCACATGTTAAACCTATTTTAACGTGCAGTTCTTTATTAATTCTATTTGGCAAATCTGAAAGTTTTACACCTTCAACTCTACCATAAAGAGCATATATAATTGCATTTGCGATGGTTGTTTTACCATCACCATTTTTACCAAGCGTTAGGAATAACTTTGATTGTTCTGGATCAAATTCAATTCTTTGTAATTGATTACCATAAGAAGCAAAGTTTTTAAATTCTATAAAATCTATTCTCATATTTCTCCACCGTTATTATACGCACATTGAGTGTACAATATTTTTAGTTTTTCTTTTAACTTTCCCTTGGTTTCATCATCATCATTTAAACCATCAACATACATATTACATAAATTTAATATATTGTAATTCTTATACATTTCTTCTACGTCTTCCATGTCGTAAAAATCTTTATCAATGTAGTTTTCTTCTTGATAAATATTTGGTTCTAATTTTCTACTAATGTTTTGTATTTTGTTGATTAATTGACTTAACGCGTTTGTTGTAGCTATGTTAGAAGGTACAAATAGATCTACAAAATTATTTCTTATTTGATTTTTAAATTGACCTAATGGAATATCATATAGTTGTATAATATTGTATTTCATAAATTTGGGTGAAACCTCATTTGGGAAAAATGTTTCTGACATATCTTTTAGATCTACTAAATCAAATCCCTTTGTATTATTAGCGTCTGATCTTGTTAATTGATATGGAGTTCCAACCATTAATAATTTACCACGCTCTTGTCTAAAGTGAATATGTCCACTATATACTCTTGTATACTTGTCATAAACATTAGAATCAGTTCCGTGTTCATTCTTAACTTTAGCGTTAAGGTAAATACCTCTAACTTCAGAATGACAATACACAATATCTGCTGTGGGATATTCTGCTAGTGTTTCTGTTTCATGTTCTGAATCTCTCCTCCATGGCATCATTAATATTTTCTTGCCAGACCAATTCAATAACTCAGGTTCTTTATAAATCTGAACATTTGGAATCCATTTTAAACTATCAATAGAAGTAACTTCATTTGAATTCTTAGCCCATATATCATGATTACCACATATGATATGAACTGGCAAAATCTCACCAAGTCTTTCAAAAAGGTTTACAGCGTAGTTTAATACCCTGATATTAATACTTTGTCTATTATCAAAAGTGTCACCAACTTGCACTAAAACATCACCTGGTTGTACATGCTTCTTTAGTATTGGAATAAATACTTCTTCGAAGAATTGTTTTTGTATGTCTAGCCATTCTATAGAATTAGCTCTAACACCAAAATGTAAATCTCCCAGCACCCATACACGATTGGCACCTTTTTTTAAGATACTTGGTTCAATCATTTTAAAAAAGTTTCATTATATTCTTTTGCTTCAATATACCTGTGCGTAAATCTAATTCTTGAATTAAATCTTCTTTGTATACATTAGAAAGAGAACTGTAAAATTTTGTAGGATTAATATCGAAATATACACATAATTCACTAAAGATATCTATGCGGCTATTTTTAGCTGCCATTTCATCTATGATGTATCCGTATATACTATTAATGTCTGCCTTTTTAAGAGTTGTACATTTACCCAACTCATCTACTTTATTAAAAACTTTAAATCTAGAAAGTTCAATTAATCTGTGTATTTCTCTGGCTATTAATTCAAAATGAATTTTATCTTCTTCGTCTTTATTATCTTTTACGTTAGGATCTAATTCAAAATTAATATTACCGAACTCTGTGTCAGGTGATTCAAAATTATTATTAAAAATTTTATCGTTTTTTGCCATAATTATATGCTATGTAAGTTTGAGTTAGTAGTTTCTTCTGTTTCGATTAACCTCATGTAATTCCAATTAATGTTTAATTTACATTTGGTTCCTTTACCTTCACCATCTCTAATTTTTAGAACTTTTAACCAATATTCTGAATTAGCTCTCATTAGATCATCTTGAATAATACCTAACATAACATCGGCTGTGTGTGAAAGACCTGCAGATTCTGCAATGTCTGTCATACCAATGTCAGATGAATTATATCCGTTTCTGGTAATTTGTGTTGCTGTTACAATTAACCAATTATTACGAATACCCATCGCTCTAAGATCTTCAGCAATTTGCTTGATCTTCATATAAGTGTTTTCTGTATTTTGATTTCTGTAATTAGCAAGAATGTTAATATAGTCAATAACGACTGCACCGACCTTTATTTGTTTTTCTTCTTCTATTTGATTAACATAAGCTTCAATATCTAATACTGTTGCTTGTGATGTTGGAAATTGTTTAATGAATAGTGAACCGGGTGGAGTAAAGCCATCGCCTACAGTTTCTAATCTGCGCTTAACGTGTTCTTTGTTTTTAGCTTTATCTGCGTAGTCATTAATATCTATTGTTAATAGATTTGAGCCTATACGTTTTACAAATTTATGTGCTGCCATTTCTGCAGTAACTACTACAGTGTTTGTTCCCATTTTAACAAAATTAGCTGCATCATTTGCTAAGTATATTGATTTACCAATATTTTGTTCACCCGCATATACAATTAAATTACCTCCTTTGTCATAACCACCGCCTAACATTCTATCTAAAAAGTTATAGCCAGTAGATACTTTCTCTGTATCTTTTTGATCATGTGAATCTACTTCAAAGAAATCAAGACCCAAATCAGAATTAAATGATAAGTTATTTCTATCATTAATAAGACCTTTTACTTTAGTAACTATGCTATCTACATTCTCAGGTGTCACCTGAGTAGTTTTTATAAATTCGATAGTATCTATTAGAGAAGTGTCAAAAGTTCTCCATTTAATCCATGATTCAGCGGTCGTTGTTACCCACTCTTCATCATATTGATCTAAATCAACATCAAATACTAGATTTAAAATATCTTCTGTGATTTTTTCTTTTGCCTTTTCACTTCTTTGAACTAACATAACTAATTGATCCTTAGTTGGAGTTTCATTAAATCTTTCAAAGAATTTATTGGATAACTGACTTAGAATATCAATTTCTTGTGACGTGTAAAATCCTGTTTTGATGCTTTTTAGATACTTAGTTTTAACTAAAGATAATCTAAAGAATATTTTTTCAAAGTCTTGTCCGAATTGCATATATTGTTTATTACTTTATCCTTCTATGGACATATTGTTATTTTGTTTCCCTAATGGTAATGTTAACCATAAATTAATAGCGATAGCCTTTCTAGTACCTTTAGTTACTGGCCTAACTGAATGTACATATTTACCTGCATCAAAAATTACTAATCTATTTGGTTTAGCGTACACTACCTCTGGTTCTTTATCTTCACCTTCACTGTAAATTTCTAACATGCCACCTTCAAACTCTGATTGTTCTGGATAGTATACAGTTCCCATTGAAGGTGTTGCTATTTCTCCTGTTAATTCAAAAAGTTCTTCGTCTTTATCGAAATGACCTCCTAAATTATTTTCAAATCCCATATTTGGATCTGCTGTTTGAATACCTGTCCAATATTCAAAACCCCTAATTGTTATAGTTTCACTAAGTGGACAATTATCTGCCCAAATATGTTCTATTAATCTGTGTTTTAGTGACTTAGCTTCACCATTCCACCATCCGTCCCACCAATAATAAACACCAGGATCTGAAAAGAAATTTATATCATTTGATATCTCACTTAACAAATCTTGGTCTTTAATAAAATTATCTATTACTACTATCATTCGAATGGATTAGTTTTGATTTTCCAAGATTCTTTACCATCTGAGGTATTTAATTCTTCTACCAAATCCAATTCCATTAACTCATTAATAGATTCTAATAAATGATTTTCTTCTGTTTCCGGAAACCTATATGTTTTTAAAGCATGTAAAGTAAAGTTACCCTTATGTCTGTCGGGCATTCTGACACATAATTTAATTTCTGCTAATAATATATCAAATGCACTTGGATAATTTGGTAAGTCCTTTTCAATACCTAACACGTATTTTATAGGCAACTTATCCTCATTAATCTGCATCTGTTTCTAATAATGTTTCTAAATCAATTTCTCTTTCTTCAGTGTTATAATTAAACACATGTTGGATTCTAGCTTCAATCTTCTCTAAAACTTCTTGTGTAAATACCTTATCTGTGAAGAATTCTTTATTC